>UMEZ01019925.1_pt1 | contig 136951 bp, 118 predicted proteins | sample 1964841 | NCBI WGS metagenome assembly UMEZ01 (sample SAMEA4836029, study PRJEB28245) | human gut metagenome | biome: gut microbiome; material: fecal sample | place: Denmark | collected 2008 | reverse complement strand
AGAGTGGTATTGCTCAACTCAATGCTTTCGAGAGCCGGTAATACCGTGATTTTGCAAGAAGATGTGAGGCTTGTACCGTCCACCACTGCCGTGACGGTTGCGTCGCCTGCTGCCACAGCCTTTACTTCACCTCCGTCGTTTACCGTTGCAATAGAATCGTCAGAAGAAGTGTAGCTGATAGATACATGGGTGGCATCAGCAGGAGTAACAGCCGTTTCCAGCGTAGCGGTTTCTCCTGCTGTCAAAGTTAATTCATCGGCAGTTTTAATTTCAGTCGGTGAAACGATAACTTCCAGCGTTTTACTGGTCGATACCGTACCATCTTTGCTGGACAAGGCAACTTCTGCCGTACCGGCGCTGACAGCCACAAGATTACCGTTGTCATCTACAACCAGAATAGACGGGTCACTGGATGTATAGTGCATTTCGAGCTTGTCCAGCTTCTTTTCCAGCTCTGCCGTTTCCGGAGTTGCACCATCAAAGGCATATTCCGGGGTAGCGACAAGGGTTGTCCCCTTTTCAATGGTGTCGGGCAAATTCAGCGAAACGCCCGTGACATCGACTCCGCAACCTACAAGGCTCAACGCAAGCGTGAAAGCCGTTGCCAGAGCAAGCAGTCTTTTGATGATAGCAGTCATACTCTTTTCTTCTCCTCTCAGTATGTGAACAACAGCATTGCCAGAACGATACCCACTGCCATGAGAACTACACCTATAACCGTGACGACATTGCACCTGTGGCGCATATCCTCAATTTCAGCGTATGTTACCATGCAGTTTGTTTTCTCAGAGAAGTACGGTTCACTGGGAATACAGAACCATCTTACAACGAAACTGCCAACCTGCACGACAATGGAAATTGCAATTAGAATGAATCCGATGATGTTTGTGGTTGTCATTGTTTACCTTTCCTCCGGGGTGCGCTTGTATTTCAAAATGAGCTTCTTCGCATTGGCTTCTTTTACACCATGCAGGTCTATGTCTATCTTCGTCAGGTCTTGACGAAAAACGGCACGGATACGGTGCTGGTCTTCTTTGTCAGTGGCTGCAAGCACCTGCGCAAAAGCTATCTGATGCGTGGCGAGAAGCTGCTTTATCTGTAGTGCCAACTGCTGCTTGGAATAGCAGAACAAGTAGTCCCCGTTTATGAACATATCACGGGGATACAGAAACGCCGGGTCAAGCTTTGACGGGCGTGCATTTATGAGCGCCAACTCTGGCATAAACAATGCTTTGTCGTGCATCATGTTATACATGATGTTGAATGCTTCCTCTTCTGTGCAGCTTATTGTGAATGTTCCTGTTAATTGGTATCCCATTGTTGTTTCTCCTTGTTTTCCGAATAAATTGCTTGATTTGTTTATGTGCTTGGCTCATCACGATGAATCAGCATGACATTCGCCATGCTGGTGTAGTAGTATCGGTCAGCGCTCATCGTGGAATCAACCTCAAACTTTATGTTTTGCCCGTTGTCCACTACCTCATAGTTTACAAGGCGTGATGTGACCCATTGGTTGTTGTGACGGTAATAGATGTAGTTATACTCTGTCGCTGCAGATTCCGGCGAGGTTATCTGTTCATCCGTTTGCGCAGTCTCTGCCGTTTCTCTTGTAGTGAACATCTGTGCCGGGATGTCTTTTATCTCGTTGATAGTCTTATCTGCCACTTCGCCACAACCCTCGAAAGCTACTGTGATTACGACTACCGTAACCATGAATAGTACTTTCCGTACGAAGCTCAAGAATTTCTTCAACTTGCTCACCACACTTCAAGAACCGCCAAACTGGCGATATATTTTCCGATTCATCATACCCGTATTATACCATAAAATTGCATTTTTTACAATCTTGTCTGCTCTATGTTAATACTCTGTACATAAAAATCTATGCCCCCTCCAATGTGGGTGTTTTGGCAGAAACAAATTAGAAATTCTGCTCTGGAGCTGCGTTGATGGCGCAGTCTGGATGCGGTTGGGCAAAAGAAAAAGCCGCCCACCCGGTCAGGGGTGAACGGCAGGAAACGCTATCTATGTAAAAAGACGACTGAGTTCGTCAGAGGTCTTGTAATCTATCAGGCAGCCATCTTCGCTGCGGTTTTGCCCTTCGGACCTTTCTTCCGTGCATTGGCTTCAAGTTCCTTTTTGTTGGCGTCGTACCAAACCTCAAATTCCTTGAAGTTGTTCAATGCCCAAATCTCAGGAGAAGCCTTGCGACCGTAAATCTCTTCCAACAGGTGGATGACTTTACGACCAACTTCTTCCATGATTTCGGCATCGTATTTGCCGCCACCGCAGTAAAACCCTTCAGGCATAACAATGTCGTATTTGAGGTCAAAGACTTCGAGCCCTGGCTCCAAAACGCGAATCATTGCATATCCTGCTTTGCGAGCTGCTTCAAACTTGAAACGGTCTTTTGCTGCTTGCACATCATTTCCATGCCATGCACTGCCATTGTATTCGCCGCAGAGCTTCTGAATATGGTCCACAAAGTCCAGCCCCAAGAGGCTGTTTTCGCCTAAGATGTTTCGTACATCAGAGAAAGGATTGGCAATTCCATTCTCACCAGCAAACGCCAGCATAAGCCGCACCACAAAGCACTCCGGTTTGGAAATGGCACCAATTTTTTTCATTTTGCAGTTGTAGCAACCAGTGCAATCGTTGCTTACGGAACGAACGACATTAACAATTGAAGCTTCGAATTCTTGTCCGCAATCACGGCATTTGAAGAATACCTTTTGTTTGCTTTTGACGGCAACTTCTGAAGCGGAAAGTTTGTTTTTGTTACTCCACATAGCGGCTACTTCGGGACATTGCGACGCAAGGTCGTTGATGCCGGGAACAATCACACGCCTTGTACAAACAGGGCAACCTGTGGTTCCGTTTTCTACAGCGTAGACAACACGTTCGATTTTGGCTTCAAATTCTTGTCCGCAATCACGGCATTTGAAGAATACCTTTTGACCACTTTTGACGGCAACTTCTGAAGCGGAAAGTTCGTTTTTGCTACTCCACATAGCGGCTACTTCGGGACATTGCGACGCAAGGTCGTTAATACCGGGAACAACCTTGTGACCTGTACAAACCGAGCAACCGGTGAAGCCCTTGTCTACAGAACGAACAATATTCTGAATTTTGGCTTCGAATTCCTGATTGCAATTCGGGCATACAAAAATAGCTTTCTTATTGCTACCGGCTGTAAACTCACTGGGAGTGCGAGCGTTTTTGCTGCTCCACATTGCGGCAACCTTAGGAGCAACAGTAGCTAAGTCATTCTCACCAACAATCAGCTTTTGACGACCTTTTCTGGTCTTAACGGGCTTTTCTTTCTCTTCCTCATACGGCATCTTAATGCCAAGAGTCGGAACAGGGGCGCAAGCAGCGCAGTTGCAGGTAGTGGCGTGCATGACATTCATAAAAGCGTTCATAATTATCCTCTTTTCTCCTCGTAACATTCGAGGCTTGCAATAAAAAAGCAGCTACCATCCCCCTATTGGAGGAAGATGATAGCTACTACATTCATAAGCCAACTTCGTATTAAATGGCTTTTTTGTTATTCTTCAGTGGTTTTCTGACCGTGGTGAAGAGCGCCACGGACAAACTGGTTCCAGCGAGCATGGTATAGGACGAACCCGTCCTCGAACTCTACCGTGATGTTGTTGACACCATGATAAGCGGTGCAGGTTGCTTTGCTGCCATCCTTCATCGTCATCGTAGTGCCAACAGATTTTGGCGAACCATACTCATCCTTGCGAGCTGCGCTGATGACATGCTTACCACAGTCGTGGCAGCTGGTAAAGCCAGATGCAACCGCTCGCGTCATAGCGCGGACGCTAGTCACGAACTGCTTGTTGCAAACAGGACATACAAAGATGGCACGTCTGGACGACCGAGCAGGAATTTCGCTGGGGGCGTAATCGTTCTTATCACTCCACATAGCAGCGGCTTCAGGATATTGACTTGCCAAATCGTTGACGCCGGGGACGACCTTGCGACCTGCACAAACAGGACAACCAGTGTTACCGTAGTTTACAGATTTGACAACACTGTAGACGGGAGCCTTGAACTCCTGACCGCAATCAGGGCAGACAAACAATGCCTTTTTGTTGCTGCTTGCAGCGACTTCGCTGGGAGTGAAGGCGTTCTTAGCGCTCCACATGGCTGCAACTTTAGGGCACTTAGTAGCCACATCATTGATGCCGGGGATAGCTTTCTTGGAATTGATAGTGTTGGTGTTCATAGCAAACTCTCTTTCTCCTCGTATTTTCGAGGCTTGTAAAATAGAAATAACAGCTATCATTTTTGTTCTCATTAAGAGGAATGATAACTGCTTCATATATGAACAAACGGCGTGTAGCCGAATGTCATGCTGGGATTGGATAGAGTGGCTTACTGCTCATTGAGCAGGATTCCACCGTGCTTGGCGATGATGGCATCGACAACAGTGAGCGGCACATAGCCGTACACTCCGTCATCACCATAATCGTCGAGCAAGGACTCGGACGAAGACGGAAACCCGATTTCTACGCTCGCATAACTCCCGTCATCAGCCTTCTGGCAGTAGTGCTCATCAGATGCCTGAATGGACATCTTGAAGCCATCTGCGCAGGTCGCTTCGGGGCGGTTCTCGCGCATCGCCATCATAGCAGCAAATATGTTGCCGCTGCTCTTGGCAATCTTTTCCTTCTTCAGAAGGTCGGTAACGCGGATGAATTCGGCGGTGTTCATAATAGTGGTCATGGTAATCCTCATCTTTCTCCGCATTACGCGGTCTTACAACAAAAAAGACAGGTCACCCGATTGGTGCCTGTCTGAATTTGTCAGATTATGAATGGTTTGTAGTGATTTGATATCTGTCGTACAATATCAATTCTATGCCGTTCGCAAGTTCCGTCAATGCTTTTTCAACGGTTTGCTGCAGCTACGCTTCCTTCTTTGCTCTTGGCAGCAGCTACGCAAAAAGAAAAGACCCGCCTGTTAGCCGCAGGCAGGTCTTTCTTCGCAGTGAGCATTTAAGGTCGGCTCAGGACCCTATTCGTCTCTACCGAAGCAACGTTATCAACGCTGTTCAGTATGTTCTATTGTATGCCAGTCGCACGGGTCGTCAACTATGTTTCGCAGCTACGCAACAAAAAGTCTCTCCTGTTGGCAGCATCCCTTTCGCTGGGAGAGTGTTTCCAGCTCATTTTGCTTCTCGTATTAGACCTTTCCACTTCTCCTTCAGACATTCGCCAAATTTTTCGATGCTTTCTTGCTGCTCATGGTAAGTGATGTTGCTCACCCGTTCATATTCAGAGCGTGCCCATTCATTCCAAGTGTTATAAGCATCTTGTAATTTCTGCGTTTGCTGAGGTGAATCTGCCATTTGTTTACGCAGCTTGTTAAGCTGCCTGTTGTTGTATTGCTGTAAGTAGCGGTATTTGGAATAGTATGGGTCCTTCTTGTTGTTTACCCGAATGCTTTTGTCTTTGCATGCCTTGCTGCAGTATACTTTGTTCCGCTGACTCAAACGGAAAGCCCTCTTGCAACAGGGACAGATAGCAATCCGCTTTGCAGACTCTGACGCATAATTGGTGTAATAGAAATCGATGGAAAGATAGTCATATAAGTCTTTCACCGAGTAGACTTGGACGATTTTGTTGTTTAGCAAAGCAAAGGTTGTTATAACCTGCTTTGGCATGAATACGACTTTGCTGCCGTCTGGTCCCTTTGTATCATGGAACTCTGAAAAGACGGCGTCTAACTCCGAGAAAGCTTGCTGGGTAAGATTTCGGGTATAAGTCAAGGCTTCTTTGGCTGTAGCTTGGTTCCTTTGCGTTAAAGCATCGGTACAACTGCTGCTTGAATCCCAACAGAATTGCTTTACGAGGGGCTGTCCTGAAATAATTTCGATGGCTTCATCATCTGCGCAATTTAGCAGTTTTAGAAGCGGTTCTTCTGGAGATAAGCAATATCTCGCAAAGTAATTATAGAAGTTTATTGTATCTGCTCCGATTTCTCGCTTTGAAAGGACGGTAGCTTTGCCGCCGTGCAATACCACTTGCAAAAGCATCCCGTCACAAAATGCAATGTTCATAATTCCTCCGCTCATATGAAAAAGGAGCTTCACCCGCTTTTAGCAGGCAAGGCTCCGGATTATTTTAGCTTAATCTTCGAGGCCGAAGGTGAAGCCCTCCTCTTTCATGGCGACGAGGCCGCCGCACGACTGAGCTTTCCTGCCATCGATAGAAATATCCAGCGTCAGGCTGGTATCCTCGTTATCCAGCCAGTTGGGGCGCAGGTCGCTGATAAGGTTGTACAGTGCTGCAACAGCATGGACAATCAGCTTCTCCTCGCCCAGCATGTTTCCAATTACTTCGTCATCGTTCTCCACGGGAACGCTGATGGAAGCAGAGAGGCTTTCAAGCTTGTTGTCGTCATTCTCGCGGAATGCAGTAGCTTCAAATTTCAGGGTGCAAGTGTTCATTTTGGTATTCTCCTTTGTGTGTGTTATGGGGTTTCTTCTTGCACTCTTAATTTTACGCGGTTCGCACATTATAGCAATATAAAATTTATTGAATAAAATCCGAGATATTTGAATTTAATTCGTGATTTTTTGAACTTTGCGATTTTATAAACTTATTATTTCTTGTCATGTTTGTTTCCACCAAACAACAAATTAAATGCAGATGATATACTTCCAATCCAGCCTATAGTAGATGTTGTACAAATTGCAATATAAATAATCAATATAATAATTTGTGCCAATATAATTGTAATATCGTTGTTGGCTTTTCCTAATATGTAATTTGATATGTTTCCCATTTGACTTTCAATTAGTTGCATTGTTTCAATAAATCCTATTGATGCACATGCTGCAAATACAAACTTTTTCATATTTGATTTATATTCACTTGTAGCAGAAAGCGCAGTAAAAAATGTCAATACCAACGCCATAGGTATAACGCAGCCTTGTAGTATTTTAATAATTTCTGTAATATAATAAGTAATCATTGCTAATTCTCCTTTTCATATTACTGATGTGTTTTCATGCTACAATCTGGTGACACATCAATTTGCCATACATGATTCGATGATACTGATGCCAATGGATAATTACAGCGGGGTGCCACGATTATAAAGTCAAAATGCCTTTTGTATTTTTTTGTGAGTTCTTCGAGTGGGATTCTAAACCAATCCTCTTCGTTCAGATTTAGCACGGGGAATGCGGAAAAGATAGTCAAACCGTATTTTTGAAAGCCATCATAGTTGCCAGCATTTAGTTTTTTGAGTTTTGCCTCATACTGTTTTTCAAATGATATAAACAAATCGAATGTAAATTTCCTTGCATCTAAGAACGGACTTTCTGACTTTTGCTTTTCTAAAGTTTTTCTTTTTGTGTTGAGGTATTTTTCTGCTTCGGACGACAATCCATTCACAACTTCAATGCCGATACTTTTATCTATCGCTTGGATATCCGGTTTGTCTTTAAGTTCAAATTTAATGTCTGGAGACATTATCCTTCAGAACTTTGGTTCCTGTACACATTTCATTGAACGCGTATTTCTGTGACGCAACTTTCTCGATTGCGCACCCTATAAACTGCAGACACCCTTTTGTCATACTGATTTTGGGCAACAGGATGTTCACACGTCCATGAGAAACAGCGAAGTACGGACTTTCCTGATAAAACACTTTTCCAAACATGTCGATAGTCAAGGTATTCTTATCCCATAACCGCGCTTTTTCATCTTCAACGAACGCAATAATGCCATTGTTTTCTTTGCCAGAAGATACAAGCGGAATTTTCCCTTCGACAAAATCTTTGGGCTGAATATCATCTTTTGAAAGGCAAGCCTCGAACAAATCTCCAATCTGAAACTCTTTCCACCCGGAAGTATCAATCTTCCCCATTATTGTCCTCTCCCTTCTCCACCAGAATGTTCGTGCCTTCCTTCGTGCCGGTAACAGTCGAACCGTAGAGCACCTTTTGCAGCAGTTTGTCCCCGAACTCCTTGGCGTTGATGCCACGCTTGTACATCTCGTAGTCCATCACGGTCTTGATGAAATCTTCCTCGTACAATTCAAAAGGCTTCTCCGGCATCTGATAGGACAGGTGTTCAGCCGGATTGATAAGCTGGCGGGTGTTGTAGCGGTCATCATTATCATCCTGAATCGCCTTGACCCAGTAATCTTCCAGCGCGGGCCACTTATCATGTACATCCTGCCGGCCCTTGTTCTTGACTGTCTCCAGACCGTCATCAGCCACATAGTAGCCCTTAATGCTGCGCCCATTCTGAGGCTTGCCAGTCTCGAAGATGAAGATAGAAGTAGTGACGCCCAGACCAAAGAACAGGTTCTCAGGCAGCTTGATGATAGTGGTCAGAGTATAGCGTTCCAGCAAGGCTTTCAGCTTGGATTCCTTCTCCATTTTCTTGTCAGGAAGAATGAATGCGCACTTAGTACCTGCAGGAACGCTGTCCAACACATTGGCAACGATTGTTGCACAACCATACCGTTTCTCGTAGGGCGGGTTCATCAGGACCTTGGTGATTTTCTGTTTCCGAATCCATTCAGTCGCCTCAGCCGAAGTGGCATCCATCTGCACAAGGTTGGTCTTACCGTCCTTGTGAATCATCATGTTGGCACAGGCCAGCGCGTAGACTTTCCGGTACATCTCAATGCCGAACAACTGCTCAGACTTGATTTGCTTTGCCTTGCTGGTACTGCTGCCGCCAGCCTCACGAATCATATTGCACATGCTCTTTACGAGGAAGGTGCCGGAACCACAGGTAGCATCCAGAACCCGGTCATTCATATTCACATCAATGAGTCGGTACATAAAGGATGCAATATGGTCAGGGGTAAACACCTGTCCCGCCTGGGCCTTGCCACGGTAACGGTTAAACTCGTTGAAAAAAATAGCCATGACATCCTCACCATTCCAGTTATCGGAATTGACGAGGTCGGCAATCTGGCAGACATTGTCGATGAAATCGTTGATGGCTTCCTGATTTTCCGTGATAGACATACGGACAGAGGCATACTCCTCCAAGAGTACATCCAGCTTGCTATTCTGCTTCTTATCATCTTCCAGAGCCTTAGACAGGGCACTGTAAATCCAGTTATGGAAGGTGCTGTAATCCATGTCTTTCAGCTTTTGAAGACCGTTCTGAGGGTTGTAACGCTGGGCGACAAGGGCACAAGCCGTGAAAATCATCCGGTCCTGCAAGTCCGTCATGCCGAACTTGAAATGCAGGCTGTTGTTGATTTTCTGCGTGATTTCGAAGATGTAGTTGCTGTCGAGTTTCTGGCTCGTACACAGGCGGATATAGTAGTCCTTGTTTTCCAAGCGCTTGGACGCATCAGACAGCTCGATTTTGTTCCTGAATACGCGGATAGCACTGCCGCTATAAAGAATACCGATGGTCTTGGAGTATTTCTTGGCAATTACATCGATGTTCTTGAACAGTTCCTTGACATGCTTTTCCTTGGAAACGCCTTCTGCTTCCGATTTCGTTTCGAGAATGATGGCGGGTTTGCTGGCGTCATCCGGCAGATACCAGCCATCGGGCTTATCATTACAACCACGGAATCCCAGCTGGTTGAAGGTAGTGATTTGCCCTGTTCCCTGCTGCACTCCATCTTCGGTCTTATCAAAGCCAAGAACCAGCTTGGCACTGTCACGAACCTCATCCTCTGTATGCATTTCCTTGCTCATAGTATCCTCCCAAAAAAAACCCCCGATGCCATAACATCGAAGGCGTAAAAATCAATTATTTATCGTTCAGAATTGCCAGCAACTCATCGAGGCTGGTCACATACCGGTATTTCTCTGCCATCTCGTCAGGCACCAGAATCAACTCGCTCATGTAATAAAGAACCTGCACGCCATTGTTGGTGCATTCGTTGTACTTGTCGATATCTCGCTGCTTTCGTGCCTCGAAATCCCTGTCATCGCTGCCGTATGGGTAAAAGTGCTGCACACCCTGACACTCGATAGCGATGTTCTTGCCCGGCAGGAAGAAATCCAGGCGCTTCTTGCCCATCCACGGGAACATCTTTTCCCGCTGATACTCGATACCGTTGCATTTGAGCATCATGAGTACATCGTTTTCGAGATAAGATTTCTCGCGCAGGAAGTCCTCTGTGTTCCGATAGATTACCGGCTTGGCAGTCTGACTGATAGCCTTGTAGGGGTTCAGCTTCTTGTAGTGAACGGTCGTAGGTCGGACATAGACGACTTTGCCACTTTGCAAGTGCCGGAAATGCCCGCAGCGCTCAGATTGGAGCACACAGAACCCGGCAAACGCCCGTTTCCCGGCACCGTCATTCACATAGACCACGATGCCCTTTTTGAGGTCCACAATGGTCTGCTTGGAGGTGTTCAGATATTCTCTGACATCCTTGACCGATTCCTGTTCGCCGTTTGCATGTACGATGCGCTGCTCGACCTTCCGGCTCAGACACCGCCGTTTCCAGAGACATATCGTATGCAGCCAGATTTGCAGTATCAGCGCCGCTGAGCTCGGAGCCGTCACAGAGTTCCGTATATGCAGAGAATCGCGCTCGGTTCGCAGCCACCGTTCCAGCAGGTTGCCAGACTCGTTCAGAACGGAAAGGCAGCCGTATACCCCATTTCGTGTATTCACCGCCATCATTAACCCGGCCACGCCGAATTCCTTTTCTGCCCTTCTCAGCTCGACAAATGTTGCCATTTCCCGCATCCGCCAGTTATCGGTAGGCATGACCATAGCACAGGTATTCTCGCCCTCAAAGCCTACGAGAATCGGGCACAGGAAAGTCGTATCAGCCCTTCTATGGACAAGGATATAGAATGATGCGCCGTAGGTATCATCTACCTTGATAGCGTATTCATCGTAGGGCTCAAGCCCATACTCGCCGCTGTTCAGTCGGAAATCACTGATGACCGATTCGTTGTCGGTCGTAAGTTTCGCAATGGTAGGCAGCTGCAGGATACGAGTAAGACTCTTGACGACCTTATAGCAATCTGTCCCCTGCCCCTGCATTCGGTACTTGTCATGCGTCAAGTAGAATTCGCGTTGCCATTCGGCGCTATTATTATTCATGTAAAATCCTCGTTCCCGGCTCCTTAGTGCAGAGAATCTGTAGTTGTGTTATTTTCTGAATCAAGTGCTTTCAGCATCTGTTCAGCCAATGCCACCGAAAGCAGCGGCGGGACCGCGTTGCCGATTTCTAAGCGTTTCAGGCAATCCGAGCCGTAGAACTGGTAGCTATCGGGAAAACTCTGCAACCGTGCTCCTTCGCGTATCGTGAGTGCCCTCGAATCTCTCGGATGGATGCATCTTGATGAGGACGGGCAGGCAAAGTTCCGTGTGATGGTAGTGGCGGGCTTCTCCCACCAGAGTTTCGCATAGGTGTTCTTGAATCCGCTCTTTGGTCTGAGTTCTTCCGGCAAATCATCCTTGCCCTGTCCGTCTTTGAGTGTTTCCATAATTTTGCGAAGATGGGCGCTGTTGTTTGGGGCTTTATGCTCCGTGAGCGTATCGGAGCCACCCCGCCGGGCCCATGAAAGAAACTCGTTATCGGGAGGAGCGGCATACACGGTGTTTTCCTCTCCGCACGAGAGCGCAGGCAGGTCTTTAAGCGCGTCTTGCAGCGTCACATACGGCAGTAGTCCTTCTCCGTGTGTAGGTTCCGGGTACTGAAAGGGATTGTCGCCCAAGAACCCAACTAGAATAACCCGTTCTCGCAACTGTGGTACACCGTAGTCCACGGCGTTGAGGATTTTGTATTGGAGGCTGTATCCAATATCCTCGAATTCCTTGCGGACATGCTCGAACAGGATTCCTTTATCCATGCTCAGAATACCTTTGACATTCTCGAACAGGAAGGCTCTCGGATGTAGGATGCGGAGAACGCGCTTGTATTCCATAAAGAGATTTGCCCGCGCATCCATTTGTCGTTTACCGAGCGTAGAGTACGACTGACACGGCGGACCACCGACCATGACATCCACTGTACGGTTTCCTATCGCTTGACGGAGGACATTTTCGGACAGGTCTTTGATGTCGCCCTGCAGCATATTGACCGAAGGGTGGTTTAAGGTATATGCTTTCGCAATATCCTTTTGCATCTCGTTCGCCAAGATGATTTCAAAGCGGTCGTTTCTTGAAAACCCGTAACTCAATCCGCCTACACCTGCGAACAGGTCAACGACGGTGTATTTTCTTGTCTCTGGCATGATGACTCCAATAAAAAATCCGGCACGAATCACTCATGCCGGACAATGACTTTCTTGCTCTTCAATTTCATTCAGAATACGGTACAGTTCCGTTCCCACGACTCTTGCGAGTTCACAGGGTACTGCATTCCCGATTTGCTTATACTTGCTCGTCACATTCCCGCAAAAGACCATATCTTTCGGGAATGTCTGGATAGCGGCTGCTTCTCTATAGGACAGCCGTCTGGTACTACCTTCCTCACCGAACTGCCAAAGGTCTTTGCCGGCCTTCACCATATCAGGCGACCCGGGCCAGAGAGGTACTTGCTTAGCCATCGCGGGAATCGTGAACGATACGCTGTCCCAGCCGCGTTTCCGGTTCCGGGACATGTAGCGCGAGGAGTAGGCTTCTTTGCAGATTTCATCCTCTGCCGCCGGTGCTAATTCCTCTAACGCCTGCCGGATACTGATGCGGTCAGGAAACGGTGCAGGAACCTTGAACTCTACGCCGTACTTCTCAGCAAGGTCTTTTCGGATGCCCACAAGGAGGATTCGCTGTCTATCTTCCGGGACATGATAGTCCGCAGCATTGACAAGGTTGATGGACACCACATATCCCTTGCTCTCGAAATCCGCGATGATAGCGTCCTTGATTTTTCCGCCGCCAAGCGTAAGCAAACCTTTGACATTCTCAGCAAGAAACAGCTTTGGCTGCTTCTTCTCGACCAGCTTGACGCAGTGTCGGTAGAGCACATTCCGGCTATCGTCGACTTTTCTCAGTCCCGACAGGCTGAAACCCTGGCACGGGAATCCAAAAGAAGCAATATCGCAATCCGGGATAGTATCGTAGTCTACTTTGCCGATATTGCCTTCTATCACCGTAGCATTGCTCCACAGCCTATGGGTCTCGCAGGCATCGTGGTTGAAGTCGTTTGCCCATACCGTATGAAACCCCGCCTGCTCCAAGCCAATATCAAGCCCGCCTGCGCCGGAAAATAGCGAGACATGCGTGTATGCTTTATTCTTACTCATTTTTTACTCCAAACAAAAATCCAGTACCGAATTACTCAGCACTGGATACATTTTTCGTATTACAATGACCACAGGATGTTTTCTTGTTTTCTACAAGACTTTGCGTTACCACAAAGCATTCGTTTCCGCAATCGCATTGACATTTCCATCGAGCATGACCGTTTTGGCTTCCCGCTCTCTCAATGACCTTTAGCTTACCAAAGTGCATATTAGTCAAATCGTAAGCCCTGCCTTTTTTGACGAACTTATCGCGTGATGGATTTGCTTTCAGAAAGGTATCTACTTCTTCTTCTGTCATGCTTTCGTATTCATTGGCAAATAGCCAATGATATCCTCCGGCAACTGTACGTAGCTTGTTGCAACAGTTCAAGATAGGCGAACCACCACTAATCTTGTATTTAATAGAAGCCTCTTTTGCTGTAGAAAATTTCTCTTTTGTTTCAACGCAAACCACGCTCTTAAAGTGTTTTTGTTTATAGCATTCCGGACAGTCATGCCCGTATACCCTACTGGCAATCGTCATCTGGTAAGAATGTCCGTTTTTGCATTTCCACCAACATTTTTCGGCAGACCCTGACGAGAAATATTCTGGTTTCAAATTCTTGTTTTTTTCGTAATTCCATTCAGCAGCAATTTCTGGATGTTCTGTGGCAAGGTTGCTCTTTTCGTCCCGCCTTCTTTTGCCTGTTGTACAGACAGGACATGCTGCGTTTTCTTTTGCTCTGCCATTGATGGGTGCTTCCCATTTATGTCCACACCTAGAGCAAATCCAATGAACCACTTCTGAGCTGGATGACGATACCATCAGCGGGTCAATACCTACATTCAGCTCGTAATCCCATTCTTTCAGAAGTTCTGGGTGTCGTCCGCCCATACTTCGTTCAGCTTTGTAATCTTTGTATTGACGATAGATGTCTTTTGAATCTTTTTGCGTATCAATATTAGGCTCAGAAACGCCAAGCATCTCTAAGCATTGGCGAATTGCTGCGTCGAGTGTTGCATGTCCTCTATTGTTTTCTCTGATGATATTCTCACTATTACGAATTTCCGGGAGTCCATACTCGCGAATACGAATCAACCGAATTCCATTCCGCTTGCATTTTTCTGACTTTTCTTCGTCATTTTTTACTCTTTTCTCATCAGAATGGTATCGAACACCATCGTATTCTATTGCGGCGCGAATGGATGGAATGTAAATGTCCAACTCTTTTCCAATAGCTTTTTTATCCCCAATAACGACCTTTGGAAAATACTTCTTCGCATAATACGCGACTGCTTGTTCTTGGAACGATGTTCGTCCTTTGTCGATAGTGCTACACACCGGACAAGGCTTGATACGCTGGATGTAATGATATACGCTCGTCTGCCATTCTGTGCCACAAGCAGAGCATTTCCACCATACAACAACATTGCTTCCCTGTGTCAGCATACTGACATCTATATCCTTGTTTTTTGCGAAGTCATAGTCTTGCATAGCTTCCGCATTATCTACCAGCATTTTTGAAGCTTCGGTAATGTGCTTGCGACATCCGCAAGATTTCACTTTTCCTTGCAGCAAAGAAGAACGATAAGCAACAAACTCTTTTCCGCAACTACACAGGCAGTTATAACGAATGTCTCTGTGCCCAGTTCTTCCAATTGCATCTTCTGCTAAAGAAACAACTTTGATACCGTTACATTCTTTGCCAATCAAATCCTGATACGTACTCTTACGGTCTTTATTTCGACAGTTTTTACACTTTAATCCTTTCAAGAGTGCATCGATACCAATTATCATTGTGTTTCCGCAGCAGTTACATTTCACCAAATAGGTATCTGTTTTTGAATTAGAGCCGAGGATGGTTTCGAGAACTGTTAAATCTCCGTATGTTTTGCCTGTTCTATTTATTTTCGCCGCCATATTAAATTTCCCTCTGTAATAAAAAATCCGATGCAGAATCACTCCGCATCGGATGCTTTGTTACTTATTCTGATTAAGTCGTCTATCTCTTTCTGCAAGTCCCTGTTAATTTTCGAGTCGCCCGCCATATCTCGCAGCACTGCCAAAATTGCTCTTACTGTGATGCTTCCTTGGTGGTAGCTCTTCGCTTTTCCATAGTGTTCAATATCGCAGCATTTCTCAAGGATGGGCGTTTTTGCAAACACAATAGCGGTATTCTTAGCCAATGCTATGGAAACACCAATGGAGCTTTCCCCGCCTTCTATCAGTGCGAGTTTGGCGAGCCAGATGTAGCATCGAAACACATAGAGGATTTCTTCCAAAGAAAAGTCCCGCCAGTCGCGGTTGTTGTAATTTCCTTGGATGAGAAAAGCTACTTTCTTAAATCCGATTTTTGCTTCCGTGTACTTCTTATCCAGCGCACAAATACAAGCTATCTGGAATATTGCAGGATAATAGTTCTCGTTCAGTTGCAGTGCCTTCTTGAAGCACTGCAGCGCTCTTTCGTTATCCGGATGCATCTGCTTTTCAGATACTCCATATCGCAGGAATATTCCTGCTGTGAAAGGCTTCAATTCTTCCGACGCGTGCTCTATTGCATCTCTAAGATATGGTCGCGCATCGAGTGCAAACTGTGCCTGTCCTTCGCACAGTGCTGCTGCCAAGCAGTACATGGACACGAAGTCGGGGTCTATACGGTATATTTTATTCAGCTCCGAAAGAAGTTCTTGTACCGGCTTTACAGCGGCATACAGTTTTATGCGCAACGGAGCATGTGCTTCCAGCAATGTAAGGAGTTCTCGTAAATGTCGCTGTGCATTTACATAGGCATAGACCGCATAGATGCTGTCCGGTCCCATACTGCACTGCTTTGCCATATTGATGAAAGCGTCCGCCATCTTGTTGAGATAAGCAGCTTCCGGCAGATAGTAGTTACCTCTCATGGGAAGAGCCATCAATTCGCCCATCTTGAGTGCTTGGAATGCGCTTTTGATTTGTAGGAACGCAAACAGGTCGAGCTGCCAGAAAGAAGCGTTGATGTGCAAAAGGCTTTGAGTCGCCGCTTCATCATCCTTCCAGATACGGCGGATAATCACATCAAGCGCTGCCTTCTCGAATTGTTCTGCAGAACTCTGCTGGTCAGCATTATGCAGAATTGCTTTTCCGTTTATCGCCAGCTCTCGCTTCAAGATACGGAAGCTGCACCACATCTCGTTTTTTGATAGTACAATGCCTTCCGGCGGTTTGTCCGTAAGAAACAGATGTGTGATTCGCTCACTTCCCGGGTTGACGAGTGATTTGTGCTTCTCCAGCATAGTTTCTACTGGAATCATAGTCGTTTTGACTAAGCAGCCAACAAAGGAGAAGAACTCTCTTAGCACTTCTCTTTCAGCACCAAAAGGATGCTCAAAATAAATCTGAACAGCCTGAATCGGTTGAGCCACGGTCTCTCCTCCTCACAAAAGATGAGCGATAAATACGCGGAAATGCACAAAAACGCACGCGTGCATTTATTGAACGCACGCGTGCGTTTAAGATGTTGTTTATTTGTCGTAGTGCGAAAACATATAGTGGTATTTCCGAATCGGGCAGTCTGCCTTGCCCTGTACTCTGTCGCTGATGGACGCTTCCCACCTGCGACCGCACTTGGCGCAGACCCAGTGGACGACCTCTGTGCTGGAAGCTGACGCTTGCATCGGGTCAATGTCTGTGTTGTTCGCATAGTCCCAGTCGCTGAGTAGGTCTGGGTGAAATTTACCCATGTTTTTTGGTTCTGACATGTATAACTCCTTTATCTCCACAAACGGCATACATATCTATATGCAAAAGCGATGAACGACGAAAGTGCTAAGAGGCAAACAATGATTACACAGCTATTAACTAAATGTTTGAAAGCATCTTCGATTCGATTCCACAAGCTGATTTGAGCTTCCATTTCCTCTACTTCACACTTTTCCTCAGAAAACTGCTCGTCCTCTTCCAGCGCCAACCGCAGGTCTAGCGTTACGCCACCGGCGTCGAACATATCGTCGTGCTCTTCTTTGCTTTTGGCATCTTCTTTGAGCTGCCTACGCCGGATTTTACGCCAATTCGTGATTTTCTTCTGCAGTGCTGCGTCTTTTGCGTTCATCTCATCAGTTCTCTTTCGCAAAATATAAGAAACCACAATGCAGCAGACCATTGATATCGCAGTAAGAACCGCTAAAAGGATGAATGTAGGCCACGTTCCACAAAGGAACAGCATCACTATGGAAAGTATTGCCACAAAAGTCAGTGCAGTTTGCATTTTTCACCTCTTACGCGGTTTCGAACCTGCGCGTCAATGCATCCAGAGCGACTTTTTGTACTTTGCCGTCCCGAATGACTGTGTAATTTACACCGCCATCTACATATATCCGGTCGAGTTCCCCATGCAATGAAATAAGCCCCGAGCTTCGCCCACGCAGATACCTCATCACATCAGTCTGTGGGAAAGACTGAACCTTATACCAGTCGTTCCAGAGAGAATCCGGTGCGTATTTTCTGGTGTAGTCCTGCCAAGCCTTGTCCGCGGCCTTATAGTCATCCTGAAAATTCAGCTTTTGCTTCCATGTGACAAATAAATCCACATCGTGGACTTTCGGCCTCTCCGAGTTCACCAAAGAGCCAAATACAACCAATTCGTTGACAGTGTAAAGGAACGGGCGCTCTGCCTTTCCTTCGTTGATAAGAATTGCGCGGTCAATGGCTTCGAGACACCGTTTTTGAGCGATTGCCCGGTTAAATTCGCGTTTTTTCGATTCTGCCATATGATTTCTCCAAATAAAAAAGCCTCGCGCAGAACTCAATCCACGCGGGGCTCAAAAGATAGTCGAATGATATGCAACGGTTTAATCATCGCAATATCGTTGTTATTTTTGTTTGTTGGTCTATTTTCAAAAGATAGTGAAAAGATACAGAAAGCCGCAGAAGACAACTCCTCTGCGGCTCCCCACTTCTTCACTTTACAGTTCTTATTCTATTCAATTCGCACGAACGTGCAAGGTTTTATGGTAAATTAGGTTGCGAAAAAGCCGCCCGAATTTCGAGCGACTTCGGATATGTATTGGTTAGTTGTCGTTGGACAGCAGCTTAGAGACGTCCACATTCTCCTGCGCGGCAGTTGAAACTTCAAAATACTCACGCTTCTCAACGCCACTCATTGAGGCGATGAGGCTGCCGGGGAAGCGGCGAATTGCACCGTTGAGAGTCTGCACAGCGTTATTGTAGTCACGGCGAGCAACAGCAATGCGGTTCTCGGTGCCTGCAAGCTCTGTCATCAGACTCTGATACTCTGTGTCGGCTTTCAACTCCGGGTAATTCTCAGTCAAAGCGTTTACATAGGTCGTATAGGCTTCGTCTGCTTTCTTCTCCCCTTCTACAGTGCCGGAGGTACGCATCGCAACGATGTCTGTAAGAGTCTGTGCCTCATATTCGGAGTACGACTTTACAACTGCCGCAAGGTTCGGAATAAGGTCGTAGCGGCGCTGCAACTGGTTTTCTACCTGTGCCCAGCTACTGTCAACATTCTCGTCCATCGACTGCAGGTGATTGTAGCTTCCGATGAAGAAGGCAATCACCGCAATGATAATAGCAAACGTTACGATGACCGCAACGTTACTATTATTACGGGTAGTCTGCTTGTTTTCAGTGTTATCGCTCATAATTATGTCTCCTTTGTTCTCTAATAAATCTTATCGTGCGTTTTGGATGTGCTGTTACCATCCGCCGGAAGCACCGCCACCACCGGAGGAACCGCCTCCCCAAGAGCCACTGTCGTCATCGCTGAATATGTCGAAGAAGCCCCATCCACCGGAAGAATTGTCATTATCAGAGTCGTTCGAATCGTCGTCATCATCAATGTAGGGCTCACCATTCTTGCGAGCTCTCCGCTTCCTGCGTTCCTTGATGCCATCGTGGATGGCAGAGATGATGCAGCCAACGACAAGGGATTCCGTAAAAATGGCAAAAATCAACGAGAAAACATCGCCCCGCGTCGGTGAGCTTTTCTCTGTTGTCGTGTCTGCTTCTCCATTCAGAACATTCTCCGTCTTGGAAACTGCCGCTTTGATGCCATCAGCGTAGTTGCTCTCTTTGAAGTACGGTGTCATCGTGTTGATGATTTCCGCTGCTTTCGTATCCGGGATGGTCCCTTCCAAACCATATCCTACCTCAAGGCGAAATTTGCGGTCGTTGAGGGCAATTAACAGCAGGAGACCATTGTTCTTCTCGGAATCACCAAGTCCCAGTTCGCGGAACAGGTCATTGGCTTTCGTCTCAATATCCTGCCCGTTTAGCGTCTCAATCGTATATACCGCGAGCTCAACCCCTGTTCGCTGGTTGATTGCATAGAGCATATCCTCGATTTCAGACTCTTGTTCCGCCGTCAGCATCCCGGCATTGTCCGTTACCATCATATCCTTAGTTGGAGCTGCGAATGCCGGAACGATAGTCCCGATGGCAATGCCTAAGACGATAGCAATGGCAAGGCACAGAGAAAGGATACGCTGTACAGGCTTTTTGTTGTGCATCTTTGACCTCCCCTGCGTTTTACCAACCACCGGTAGCTCCACCGCCGCCGGAAGAGCCGCCACCCCAAGAACCGCCAAACGAGCCGCCAAAAGAGCTTCCGAAAGACGAATTGTCATCATCAGAATCCTTTGTGCTTTGATTCTGCTGATGCAGCATGGCATATGTCAGTGTCGCACCGCCGATGATTGGTGTTGCATTCGGCTTTTTCTCTTCCTGTTCAGAAGGTTTGCTACTTGTATCAAAAGTATTGGTTTCACCTTTCTGTGATTCCTTACGCCTGCGTGCTCCTTTTTCAACTCTGTGCCGTTTTCTTTTTGTGGGCTTTCGTTCTTTTTCTTCTCGATGTTCCCGCTCTTTTTCCCTCTCTTCGGCTTCTTTTGCTTCTTTTTCAGCCCTGCGCTGTTCTCTTTCTATGAGTTTTCGCTCTTCCTCTTCTTGGCGTTTCCGCTCCTTTTCCCGTTCTTCAGCTTCTTTCGCTTCTTTGGTAAGAATTTCCTGCCGCTTTTTCTCTTTGAACGGTTTGAACTTCCCGGATTTCCAGAGATTGTAGAAGTTTTCCTTTGTTTCAGGCCAGTTCAGCCAGAAAGTATAACCTAAAAGAAGGTAGCAAATTCCCAGAACGAGCCCTGCTGCTATGAGGGAGGACGTTTGATTGGCTTCGTCATTCGATGCCGCTTGTGCTGCCCAATCCTCTGAGATTGTGTATTCACCGGAACTGTTCAAGATGACAGCCGTTTGTTTTACTGCTGCTTTAACACCATCACCGTAGTTGCCTTCTTTGAAGTAAGGTGTCATCGTGTTGATGATATTGGCAGCTTGTGTGTCGGGAATGTCTCCCTCTAACCCGTAGCCAACCTCAAGGCGAAATTTGCGGTCATCGTAAGAGATGAGTAAGAGTAGTCCGTTATCTTTCTCTTTATCTCCTAATCCTGCTGTTCTGAACAACCTGTTCGCACAGGTCTCAATGTCTTCGCCGTTCAGAGATTTGATGGTGTAGACCAGATACTCGATGCCAGTCTGCCGGTTGATGCTGTAGAGCATCTCGGAGACTTCCTGTTCCTCTCGGTCTGAAAGCATCTCGCCGCTGTCTGTCACCATCATATCTTGCGTCGGTGCAGCGTATGCGGGGACGATTGTACCGACGAGGATAAGCAGTACGATGAAGACAGAAAGAATAATAGATGGAATTTTCTTTTCCGTTTTATACTCCATAGTATCCCCCTTTAAGTGATTGTTTTTAATTTTACGCAATTCGCACGTTTCCGCAACCGAATCTTTGATATTTTATGTCACTTAAAAAAGAATAATTGGGGAGATTGTAAGCAAAGAAAAATTTTTGAAAAGACGCTTGCATCCACTTGCGAATTGTCTAAAATTGTATATAGATGGCAGCAACTTTAGACAACTTTAGACATTTGGAGGACAAAGCCATGATTTATGTAAAACTTGCAACACCCGTTATCTTGACCGCACAAATCCCGGAGATTGCCGAAATTCTCGACATTGAGAAAGAGCTTCTGTGGAAGCTCGTATCTTTTTCGACTTATGCTTATGCTGAGAAAAATGGCAAACGAAGCATTATCGCTTTGCCGAACCCCGCTGCGGACTTTACCGAAGCCGTTGCTAAATACGACAAGGTATATTACGGCGCAGAAGCAGCCTTGAAAATGGCAGAGGACAAAGGCGTAAAAATCACCGCTTTGAATCGCATTGAACTTGGTGCAGATGTATTTGAGGAAACAACTCCCGCTCAGTTTAAGGATATCAGCTTTATTGCTGCCAAAATCAAGCGCCTCAGTACGCGCATTGGACGCTTGGTCGCCCTCAATGTGCCCGATGTCATTTACATCAACGAGTGCCGATTGCTGCGGAGATATGTACAGACGCTCGAAAACAATCACAGCTTCTCTTCCCCTGCAAAAGCGACCGATGGACATGTCTTGTACTCTCTGAACGATATCGGCTATTCTCTCATCACCGGCTGGAATACTTCTGCAGCCAAGGCTGATGACAAACAGATTGACAGTTCCGGCTTCAATGCTCAGTACATGGCAAAGCTCGTCCGCAGAGCGATGGGTACGAAGTCGCAGGAGAAGTTTGCTTTTGAAGCGGGACTTTCCCGCTCCTATATTGCTTCTCTGCTCAGTGGCAATGCCAAGTCTCAGCCGACGGAGAACACGATTCGGAAGCTCGCCAATGCCACGGACATGGTTACGGAAGATGAGTTCCGTGTGGCTTGTGGGTATGAAGAATTGACCAAGGATGAGAACAAGGTTGTCTCTAAGTTCCGTGCCCACATGGATGATGCGGCTTGGCAGCGGTGCAATATCGAATGGTTCCTTTCCTTCTTGAAAGAGACTATCCCGATGGCGATTCCTTTCACTTCCACGGATATTATGCTGAGCCTTTTTGAGAGTAAGTACGGTGATAAAGACGACCAGTTTACACTTGAGAAGGTCTCTGCGCCGTTTGAGTATCATGGTGATGGCTCTGCAGCGAATGTCATCCTGCCCCTGCGTCTTCGCTGGTTCAACCTCAAGAGGATGATTGTTCAGACTTTGTATGTTGGGCTTCTTGGACATTACAGCAAGAATGATGAGCTGTATGTCACCAGCTACATTACCTCCGTGCAGGACATCTACGACCATGTTTCTTGCCTGCATAAGGTCATTGACCCGATTCGGGATAGAAACCTTGCCAACGGTGTCGACATCATGCCGTTCCCTGTCTTCTACACTGTCGCTTGCGTGAAGGAAGCATATGAGGAGGCCCGTCAGAGGGTAGTCAAGTCTATCAACGAATACTTCGAGAAGTTGGTCAAAGTCCATGTTACCGGTGTGGGTTTTTATACCGACACTCTTTCAGACGAAAAATTTGTTGCGTTCATGCGGAGCCATGAAAAGACGTTGACCTCTTCCTCTGCTCCTGCCGAACTTCGTGACATTTACGAAAATGTCGTTGTACGGCACGGAAAACCCTCTGATTTCCTTGTGGAAGATTCCGATTTCGACTGCAAGGCGGTTGTTATCGCTCATGTGATGAACAACGAGACTGCTCTTTGTGCCGGGCACGACATTTTTGATGGTATGTTCACGAATAAGGACGATGATGCTTCGAACCGTCCTTGCGTATCTGTTGCTGACAAAGAGTTTGCTCGCCTGCATTCTGAATTTGGGCTTGAAAAAAAGTCGGTTTTGGATACCATCGAAAGCTATGCCAAAGAACTCGGCTTGGAGTATGGCGATGTCAGCTACTATATGATGTGCGACTCCAAGTTTGCTGACGACATTGGCGAAGTTGTGAAATGAGACATTCCTGTACTGTTCTGGAGGATGCTCTCATCGGTACAGATTTAGCGTATGCTGGAGTCTCTCAGCATTGACTGATATAGACACCAAACAAAAAAGAAGGCTGCTGCCCGTGATGGGCGGCAGCCTTTTGTTGTGCTTATTGTTCTGGTGTTTGCTTCATGTATTGCGCGTATGCTTCTTTTGTGTGTTTAAGTGTTTGAATTTTAATTGATAACCCCACAATATCAATAATTGGATATACGGCAAAAAACATCCATCCAAATATCATTGCTGCACATGCAAATGCGCCTGTAAAAATCAAGATTACCCACCCGAAATACGGAAGCATTGTTACGTCATATGCAATTCTAAAAATTGTTTTTGTAACTGCGAAAAAAATACCAAATGTTCCGTGTTTTATCATGTATATAGTGCTGCAAATACCCGGAAAAGCAATGAGCATAAACAGAAGAATATAAGCCACTACATCGCCGATATTTATATCCAATATGGCATCTAACAAAATTAACAAAAAAGCGGATACAGCAACCGCAGCCCAAATAATTGCAGCCGTTATATCTGCTTTTCGCATCCTTTTGCATTCACATATCGCAGCTTCACAGCTATCCGCATCACAAATCATATTATCAATATTCTGGTACATTGTTCGTCCTCCATTGCATAAGTGCCGCATTTTTTACCTTTACTTTTATAATATTGGGTATTTATTATTTTTGGTGGGATTCCTTACGGAAATAGGTGGTCTACTAATTTATGCAAAAACAATCCCTTCGTTTTTGGCAACAAATTTACATTTGCCAGATGAATACGAGTTGCCATTTGTATCGTAATATCCATCTGCTTTACCGTTGTGTGAGCCGCTGCTTCCTTGCATTACATGAGTTCGTTTACCAACAAGAAACACACAGCCGGGAAAGTTACGCTTCGGATTTCGGTATTCCGGATGATGTTCTTTTACCTTTAGTTTGTAAACGTCATTAGGTTGGCGTTGACGGAACTCTTCCAAACTGTCAGTAGTCTGCTCAATGGCTTTGTGGCGATTTGTTGCCACCTTTTTACCGTTGAGCGTGTACACACGACTCATATTTTCTTTGTGAAGTGCTCTTCTATCGTGACGACGAAATTGTTTAAGCTCATACGGCACATGACTATTGATGCTACTATCACAAACATCGTTAGGTAAAACGGAACAAGCAATACAGTACGCATCTAGCCAGTGGTCTTTACTTACGCTGTGTGCTGTACGATAGTCATAGGTGTTCTTTCCTGTCGTAACGAAAAAGTGCTTTGGAAAAAGAAAACTCAATCCTTTTGTCAGTGCCAGTATGATTTGATTCAATACACTTAACGCACCGTACTTTTTATTGAGCCCTGTTTTCTTTTTAGCGAGCTTTTCTTGCCATGCTGTTTCTTTATGTACGAGGTCGTGATGTTTTGTACACAAACCAACAATATTATCAATGGTGTCGCTGCCGTTTTCAGATTGTGGAACCACATGATGGTAATGGGCGATGGGCTTCTTGCAAAACAAGCAATGATGTTCCTGCATTTCAGAGACGGCTTCTTCAAGGTTTGCTTTTTGATAGAGCGGTCCTTGCTGATATTGCCATTTCTGAATATTGGGATTGTCCAGTCGCATAAACGCAAATTTATTAACCTCAAGCACAACATCGCTGATAGGAAGAAACTTCTGAATTTTCTTCACCAAGTTAATGTGTGTCTGCAGCAACTGATTTGCGGTAGGTGTAAGCCAGCCTTCTGGTCTTGTGCGATTGTTGAACTTTGCTTCTTTGTTCTTTATGCCGATGCAAAGGGCTTCTTTCTCGCAACCCGGAAGATGGCGCTTGATGACACCAATTTTCTTTGCACGCTTGCTGACGCTGCCGTTTTGAGCAGTTGTTTGTTTTACGCACTTTTTAGAAAGGGTGCCATTTGCTTTGGCTCTTCGTTGACGGCGGCAGCGTCTGCCGTTGGTGCGTCTTGCGCGGCGAGAGTCTTTGCGCTTTTTCATCAACTTGGGAATTTCCTTGTTACGGGTTTCCAAATGCGCGGTAAAAACTGCCGTGCCGTCTGCTTTAACAACTGCAACACCGATATTGGTTCTGCCGGGGTCGATGCCCAAGTAAAGTGGCTGTACTACATCGTCGGTTTCATACAACAGTTGAATGGTAAACGGTTTTGATGCTACGGCTCGTGCTTTTTGTTCTTTAAGCAGACGACGTACATGCCCACAGCGAGTCGTAGGCATTAAAGGTTTACCGTTTTTATTGAGCACATATACAGTGGACATATACGCCACCTCCTTTACGATAAGTCTCCCCTGCCGAAGCAGGAGGTTGTGTTTCCCTTGGCTGGGTGTTTGCTGCGAGTGGCATTACACAAGGCAATATCACTCTTGCGGAGCTATCAACTGGGAAAATCGATAGGCGCAACAAACATCCATATGCCTGTGATACATACAAAATTAAGTGATTTTATTCAAACCACCAAATTTCGTAAATACCCATAATATTAAGTTCGCACACTTATGCAATGATTTTTGTGCAAAAAGAAAACGAGAACGCCGTCATTAACGGAGTCCTCGCGAAAGATAGTTCTTTCTGATTACAGTAGCATTATACTTCGATTCGCACATTACTGCAATGTCTATTTCGTGACCGGCACTCACTTGCTCAAATTTGCCAATTCTTCCGGATTATACGCGATAGACACCATCGTGAGAGATGTGCCGTAGTTGTCGAAGTAAAACTCAATGTTGTAACCGCTATCCGTCCAGTAGTTCAGCGTACCTGTCAGGTCGTTCTTCTTGGTGGCAGCTTTCTCGTCGTAGTTCCAGCCTGATACAGGCTCGCCATACTGAGACATCGTCTTCAGAACATCATCAAAGGTGGCATTTTCGGTAATGCCAAGGAACATAAACTGGATGCTGCCTTCTGCCTGCAGGTTGCGCAGTCCGCCAAACTGGAAGAAGGTAGGAATGATATTGTTTGCATTCGGCAGAGCATCGCTCTTATAGATGCCACCGGGTCCGTGAATCACGAGCTCTTGGTTCTCACCGATAGCATATTCCAGTACCCAACGGCTGAAATTCAAGTGAGAGTTATCGGTGAACAGGTCACCATAAGCCTGCTGCAGCGTCCCTACAGAGTCGTTGCAAGGCTTGATGTCTTTGCCTTCAAATGTAACCGTCAGTGTATCACTCGGCATCTGAATCCGCGCTGTGTTATTCTCAGCAAATACCACATTCTCCGGCTTTTCGATGATGGGTTCTTCCGTCGGTACAGGCGTACTTTCCGCGTTCTCTCCCGTCATAGCTTCTGTTGGCTGTTGCGTTATCACCGTTGTCGGTCTTGTATTTCTCCGTTCTACAGCAGCAGTATCTGCGTATCTCGGTACACATCCCGTGAGGGACAATACAGTAACCCCCGCGAGAAGAAAAGCAGTAAGTCGTTTCAACTTGTTCCCTCCTCGGTTAATATCTAATCGTATATGTTTATTGTAGTCAGTTCGCATATTTTCGCAAGTTTTCCTGTGCAGCAAACAAAAAAGTGCCCCCGCACAGATGGTGGTGTCTGTACGGGGCTGCTTGTTAGTCTTCGATGCCGCTGTAATAGTTTTCCAAACTACTGTTAAACAGGTAGTATGCCAGATTTCCGATTTTTTCGAGGTCGTTATCGGTGTTATTCACCATGCGTTTGATAGCAGAGCCATCCTTTAAGCTGCGCAAACAAGCATACAACATCAAATATGTGTTGACGAAATTTGCCTGTTCTTGCTCGACATTGCCTTCGAACGCATTCGGTTGACAGTCGTAGGCAATGTGCGTAGCGAGACGATTCCACACAGGGAGGAACAGCGCACTATCAACATCGTCCAAATCGTGTTGGACACGCATGATGTATTCAGTCGTGCCAAGCTCCTCATTTGTATGAAACTCGATGTCCTTGAATTGGTTGCGGTGATAATACAGCCAAAGCATAGCGTTAGCCATATTCACACATGCCAGTGCCAGCTCTTCAGCCTTCTCATCGCTCAAAGACACGACGCGTACAGTGGAAGCATCGAGTCCATTTGGGTCGTGCATGTCCACAATTTTATAAGCGTCTTTGCCTGCACGAGGCTTGTTCCTGATGAACTCTTGAAAATCCTTAGCAAATGCAATGAGGATTTCGTGAATACGGGCTTCGGTTTCTTTTTCGTTCTGATGGTTTGAGTTACTCATGTTGTCCTCCTTTGTTGTTCTGCTATTGATTATCTTGCAGGCTCGCCAGCCCTTCTCGACGAGACAACTCGCCAGGCGTATATGAGATGAAGACGGAGCTTAAATATTCCCCAAATCCATCAAAATTGAATTGGATATCATACCCGTCTTTGGTGAGATAGCACAGCACTCCGGCGCGGCTGCCGCGCTCTTCATCTGTTTCTTTGGTGTAGTTGTGTCCTTCATACGGGTCGCCGTACTGGTTCATCGTTCTCCAGACATCGTCAAATGACGAGTTTTCCGTCAAGCCGAGAAATTCGAACTGCGTGCCTTCCTCCAGTGAAAGTGCGCTCATTTTTTTGAACATGTACGAATCTGGGATAACATCTTTGACATCCGGCTCGTCCTCAGTTTTATAATCGTCCGAGTGAGCTGTGACCGTCAATTCTCCGTCTGGACCGACAACATATTCTGGGTTCCAACGGTTGATGGTAAACCGTGAGTTGTCTACAAATGTGTTTTCAAACGACTCTTGCAGCGTCTCCGCCGTATTTCTGCCGGGCAGGATTTGCTTGCCACGCAATGTGACTTTTATGCTTTCTGTCGGTAAATCGATGAGTTTGCTCCCGTCGTACTCGATAACCACATTGTCCGGCTCATCATATTGCGATTCCGAGCTTGCACCGTTCTTATCCTCGGTATCGGCAATTTCCTCTGCTTCAGATTCTACAATGCTGGTCGCTTCGCCGCTGCTTGTGCCTTGCGTCTTTTTGGCTGCACAGCCGCTGAGCGTGGTCAAGACCATTCCCGCAGCGAGCGTAAATGCCACTAATTTTTTCATGGTAATTCTCCTTATTTTCTGTTGTGTTGCAGTAACGCTAAGACCAATGATATGCAATCCGCACGAATCAGCAAGAGTCACAAGTCCTCTGCGATGGCTTGTAGGATTTCCTCTTTGGTGCCCCGGACGGAGGTTCCATTGTTGCCGTAGGCGGCTACCAGCGCTTGCAGGATTTTCTTTTCCTCATTTTTGGCAAGGTCCGGCATCCAGATGGAATAGTCATCTTCGCTGTGCTTGAAGAGAATGCCTTTGATTTTCGGATTTTTGTTGCTCATATTATACCTCTTTTTGTCAAACAAACCTATTGCCGTATAGCAGCAAAATGCTGTAACTTTGACGCTATAATGCAATATGCTGTTAAAATTAGCTGTGATGAACTATGTATAAAGTGTAAATAAACGCTATGCAAGATTGATTATATCAGTGAAACGTGAGATAATTAGTACAAACAAAAACACAAAACAGGAGGTAAATACCAATGAAATATTAGCAATGTAGCAAATAGACATACAATTAGAGTGACGGTATAAGATTGAAATGACGAACCTATTGCCGTATAGCAACAAAACGCTGTGTCGCAGTCTGTATGACCGCATAAGATTGAAATAAAAGATAAGATTTGCAGCAAAATTTCAACGACAAAGCAGCCCATGTTGGCTGCATAAGATTGAAACGCCGGTTGGGGACACTGCAAAGCACCCAGACGCGGCCCACGTGGCTACCAAAAACTAAAAATGTCGCAGCCCGTGCGGCTACGTGGGAAAGAACCTCTACCAACTATGGTAGGGGCTCTTTTTCCTTTTTGCTGACTTACTCTTCGTCCTTAAACCCCATCAACGGGTACTTTTTGTTCGTCGCCACACCAAGCAGCTCGTTAAAGACGAGCCTCGCCAAATTGACAACCTGCTTGTCGCGGCTATTGTACGCTGCAAAATCCTCGCGTGTTTCCTGCAGCGCGTACGCAATCATGTACACACCAACATATAGGATGCTCTCCATTGCCTCCCGCTCGTCTTCGTCCTGTGCATCTGTACAGTCTCTGATAACTGCCTCAATGTACAGCTTCCAAGATGGGTCATACAGTTCTCCGCCAACACCGCTCATGGCAGTTCTAACGGCTTGCAGCATTTCATCATTAGTTTGATTTTCGACTCCTTCTACGCACTTTAGCGGCGGTCGAGTAAATCCATCAGTGATAGCAAAGAAATGAACCAGTCTCTCCGAAATTCCAACAGCGTAGTCCACCAAGTTGGTGGCAAAATAGTCGCTGTACAGCACAAATCGTGCGTGATGCCGCGCTGCTTCGCCCAAGTCAGAAGGCTCATGTAGCATATACATGTCGTTTTCAATTTTCAAGACAAGTGTCTCGTATGTTCTAAACATTTCAATTAGGTTCTCAAAATCTCTCTGACTATAATCATTGTTGGCCGCCTGCAAAGTCTTGTTCAGCATTTTATTATCCTTTCTAAAAACAAAAAAGCGGCATCCGCAAATTCGGAGTCGCCGCCATTAGATATATCTTTGACCTTATAATCTCAAGTTTACTCAATTCGCACGAATGTGCAACACTTTTCACGATGAAAGGTAACATTTCTTTGTATTTTGCATTATGTATAAAGTGTAAATAAATGCAATACAAGGTTGATTGTAACAAACGATTGTGAGATAATTAGTATAGATGAAAAAGCTAGTGCGAAGCATAAGCAAGCATAAAATTGTTGCGAGCTTCGCACCAACAAACATAGCAAAATGGAGGTAGTCACCAATGAAATATTAGCGAAGTACCATAATTACAGCATCAAAAACGGCAAAGCGCACAGTGCTATATTATATACAAAATGTGGTCGTTGTGCGTTATTACTGTCGCAGTCTGTATGACTGCATAAGGTTGAAAGCGAATCATGGTCTGACAACGCCGTTTTGTCGCAGCTCGTATGGCTACATAAGATTGAAATGAGCCCCATTAGTTCGCCGGGACGTAAACCTGTAAGACATAGCTCACGCAACCACATAAGATTGAAACGGTGACATCGGTCAACTGTGCTATCGGGAACGCTGTCGCAGTCCGCGTGGCTGCATAAGATTGAAAGTTTGCCCGCTGTAAAGTGCTGCGGGATATGCGACGCAGGCAACGCGGCTATACAATTAAAAATGTCGCAGCCCGTGCGGCTGCGTGGGAAAGAACCTCTGCCAATTATGGTAGGGGCTCTTTTTCCATCCGGCGGCAAAGATGTATAAAATGTAAATAAACGCAATACAAGGTTGATTGCAAATGCGAAATGTGGGATAATTGGTACAGATGAAAAAAGCGGTGCGAAGCGTAAGCAAGCATAAAATTGTTGCGAACTTCGCACCAACAAACATAGCAAAATGGAGGTAATCACCAATGAAATATTAGCGAAGTACCATAAATACAGCATCAAAAACGGCAAAGCGCATAGTGCTATATTATATACAAAATGTAGTCGTTGTGCGTTATTGCTGTCGCAGTCTGTATGACTGCATAAGATTGAAATGTTATTACTTTAGATGCCACCGCGACCCCATAAACGTCGCAGTCTGTATGACTGCATAAGATTGAAATGATTGTCCTCGGGCAAGATGGTGGAATCTGTGTCGTCGCAGTCTGTATGACTGCATAAGATTGAAAGGCACCGCTGCAACCTTAATCGGCAAGGACCTGCCCGAAGCAGTCTGTATGACTGTATAAGATTAAAAATGTCGCAGCCCGTGCGGCTGCGTGGAGAAGAACCTCTACCAACTACGGTAGGGGCTCTTTTTCCGTCAAAAAATAGCGACTCTCCGAAAAAATCAGAGGGTCGCTTTTTTATCAGATGTTAAAATGTCGCATCGAGTTTTGCACACACTATGAAGCGCGTCTCATAGGTATCTGCGCCGGAACAGGTGGACAAGATGAGAACCTTGTCGTCCAACCCAACATCCGTAGCATACTGGTTGTAGGACAGTGCCTTCATATTGGCGACTTCATTAAGAAAATACTCATCGTCGGGGTTTGCGATGGTGTACGTCGGCTCGACGGGGTAATCAGCCACCGCGAAAATCTTCCAGCGCGTCTGATGCCCGCCGACAGTGAAATACACATAGCGGTGTTCTTTTGCGAAGTTTACATCTCTGAAGTGTTTCAGAACGCTGAATTTCATATGCAAGCTGTTGCCGTTACTGTGTCCGAAGATGATAGTCACACGGTACAAATCATCTACGCTGCTCACGTCCCACTCAGAGGGAACATAATATGCACCCCAGATACTTTCTCTGTCCCATTCGTTATGGGTCAGATAGAAGTTATCATCGGTAGGATGCTGCAGAACAGGCTCTTCGGTGACGTCCACGCCGGGAACGGTAAGATACCCAATAAGGTTCTGAGAATACGGAGGCTTAGGGGTTGCTTCCGGTTCGTCTTCCGTTGTTGTCGGCTCACTTTCCGGTACAGCGGGCGGCGGAGTCTCCTCCGGCTCTTCCTCATCGTCCGAAATTTCGCCGGTCTCGTATGCTGGAACATGGTAATAATCGTAAGCCTTGTAGCCGATATAGCCGAGGATTCCTACCAGAGCGATGGCGATGAGAATCAGCAGCACCGTCCAGATAGAAGGCTTCTCCTTCCCTTTCTTAGGCTGCTTCTTTGCCGATTTCACATACACCGGCTCATCTTCATCGTCTTCCAGCTCGGTTTCGTCTACTTCCGGTTCGTACTCCTGCTCTTGTGGCTCTTCATAAGCAGTTTGCTGTGTAGGCTGCTCCGGTACCAGCGTCTGCTCAAAGGACTCTTCTTCCGGAATTGAAGGGATAAGGCGCTTGGGCATGGGTATCACCCCCAATTACTTGGACGCTTCCGCGACAGAACGCTCATACACATCAAGGCAATATCTGCCCATGATTTTGTTGTAGAGGCATTCCTGTGCCAGAGGTCCTTTGCCGTAGGTCTCTGCGGCGTAGTCGTAGTTTGTCCCAACATAAGCTCTCACATCATCCTCAGTGGGCTTATACCCCTGCTCTTCGGCAAGATACTGTGCTGCAAGGCTGAGCTTGATGCCATCTTCCGTATCAGAGCGGAGGCTCTCGCTGTATTCCTCAGAGGAACTATAGTTGCTGTAGGTCTGAACGAATGTCTCAAGGTCCATGTCGTAGGCTGCGGCTTCCTGCTTGACATAGTTCAGATTGGTTTGAAGGTTCATATCGACCAAGTCAGTGATGTCTTTCTTGACCTTCATGTTGTCCAAGAAATACTGCTGTACGTCGCTGCTCACCTGATTCAGACGCAGATTCTCTTCCACGTAATCGCGGAGAAGCGCAGTAGTCGTAATGGCTGTACCGTCCTGCAGGGTCTTGCCGCTCATGATGCTGGTAACGTCTGCATCGGTCATGCTGTATTCAGAAATCTTGTTGAGCGTTACATGGAAGACTGCTTCCTTGTTAGAGAGCTCGATTTTTTGTTCGCCAGTGGTGCGGTCTGTGGTAGAGCCGTAGCCATCGGGGAACGTGACGGTCACATCGAAGGAATCCCCTACGTTATGGCCCACGATTTGGTCTTCAAAGCCGTCAATGAAGGTTCCGGAGCCGAGCTGGAGGCTATAATCCTCCGAGGTGCCGCCGGTAAAGGCTACACCGTCTACCGTGCCTTCATAGGCGATGTTGACGACATCGCCGTTCTGCGCGGCACGACCCGTCACTTCTTTCGTGAGGTTGTAGTTGTTCTGGAAAGCGTCCAGTTCTTTCTGGATAGCGTCATCCGTCACCGTGTAGACATCCTCGCTGACCGTAAACGTCTTATAACCCTTCGGCATCTTGATGTACTTGGACGCCGTCACGTTGCGGAAGTATCCGTCATCGTCCAGCCCCAAGTCATACTCAATCGCCGCCGTCTCCCCCGTGGCGGTCTCTGCCGTAGCGGTTTCGCCGGTCGCTGCATCCGTGTCCGTTTTGCTGCAAGCCGTCAGACAGACGCTTGCAACCACCATAACAGCAAGTGCTGCTGCAAGTTTCTTACGCATTTGTTTCTCCTTTGCAGATACTCAAAAAGCCCCGGCGACATGAGAGCCTGCCGGGGCGATTAACATTTAGCCGAACATGAACGGGATGTGGAGCAGCAAACCATAGACTGCATCCATCACACCGATGATGACGGCAGACACGGCACTGACAGCCAGCACCGCGCCGGTACGACGGAACGTGTTCGGCATCGTGGGCCACGTCACATTGCGCGGCACCACAAGGTTGCGCAGCATCGTGGGGGTCTTCTTGATGAAGCCAGGAATCGCTTTCACGAAGGAAACGATTGCCTCCCTAGCCTTTTTCAGTTTCTCTTTCATCGTGCTCACCCTCCGATACCGTTCACCACAAACATCACGATTGCGATGACGAGCAGGACTGCCGTGCAAATCGCAACGAGCTTGTTTGCGGAGTTCTTGTTGCTGTCTTTCGAGTTCTTCATCATAGAACCGCTCAGACCGTTGATAACGCCAAGCGCGTTCTTGTCAGCCTTGTCCATAGAGAGCGTCACGGCGCAGACCAGAACAGAAGCCAGCAGAATCACCACGCACAGGATGATTTCATAGATAGCCATGTTGCCCTCCCCTTAATACAAAAAGCCTTTGTGATGGCGAACCACCAGCTGGCTGTTGAGCGAGTCAATGACTTCGAGGGCAACGCCTGTGACAATCAGCAGGCTCGTACCACCAAAGTGCATATTCAGACCCGTGACTGCCGTTGCCAGAATCGGCACACAGGCAATCACAGAGAGGACGAACGCGCCGGACCCGGCGAGAGAATGACAGGCTTTGCGCAGGTAATCGCTCGTAGTACGCCCCGGACGAATACCGGGGATGCTGCCACCGTTCTTACGCAGGTTGTTTGCCATCTCGATGGGGTCAAAGGTGATGTCGATGTAGAACAGATTGAATGCGAAAATCAACGCGATATACACTACATCATAGACCCAGTTGCGGGAATTCCAACTCGCCAAAGCCAGATACAGCTTCGGATGCTTGTTGTAGTCCATGAACATCGTGATGAGCGACGGCAGACTGCAGATGGTGGACGAGAAAATGATAGGCATAACGCCAGACATGATAAGTTTCAGCGGGATGTAGCTTGACTGACCCGCAGAAGACTTACTGCCAATCGTCTTACCGGCATACTGGACCGGTACGCGGCGCTCGGCATCGCTCGCAAAGACCACATAGAAGGTTGCTGCCAGAACGAACAGGATGACGCCGGGAATCATCAGATAATACCACCATCCCTTATCCTGTGCCATAGCAATGGAGTTCTTGAATAGAGAGATGATAGCATCCCAGCGGGAAATGATGCCAGTAAAGATGATAAGGGAAATACCGTTGCCGATACCCTTCTCATCAATTAGCCAGCCAAGCCAGATAACGATTTGTGAGCCCGCTGTGAGCAGGGCAATAACCGTAATGGCTTCAACCACCTGTGAGATGCCGGAAGTGTACTTCATTGCACCGTAGTTCTTCATAACAAAGAAGTAACCGACAGCGGTAATGACCGCCAACCCACAGCCCACATATTGGGTGATTTTGTTGATTTGTTTCTGACCGCCGATATCCTTACTGATTTCTTCCAATTTGGGGATAGCCACTGTCAGAAGCTGAATGATGATGCTTGCGTTGATATATGCCGATACGCCAATGGCGAATACTGCGCACTGGGACAACGCTCCGCCCGAAACGAGGTTGTAGTAGTCGAGCACCGATGTGCTGCCAAACATCGCCGTGAGCGCCGTCGTATTGACGAACGGAATCGTCACACCGCAGCCAAGACGGTAAATCAGCAGACACAGAACGGTAAAGAGAATCTTACTGCGAACATCATCTACCATCAGTTTCTGGAAGATGTTGCTGTTTGAGTAAGACTTTTTGATTCTAGGCTTTTTAGCCTTGAGTTTGGTATTATCCAAAACTTACTCCCTTTCTCGGCATAAGCCCCATCTAATGTGAAGCTCTACCGTTAGTTTGATGTCTTTGTTCTGAGAGCCGCCTTATCAGACGGTCTCGTCCTTGCTCTTCTCGGCAGGAACCGGTGCAGGCTCGGCGCTCATATCGCCGGACAGCATCGGCACGCCCTGCTCTTCCTTTACTTCAGCGGCGGGAGCATTAGGAACATTGACATCGGGAGCAGCCGGAGTCTCAACGACAGGTGCGGCGGGCTCGGCGACGGGGGTAGTCTCAGCAACAACAGTGGTCTCGGCAGGAGCCTGAACAACAGTCTCCGTCTGCTCCTCTGCGGCAGCCTTTTCCCGGCGAGCAGCGACCTTCGCAAAATGCTCATTGCGCTTCACACGGCAATCCTTGCAGCGAGTCGGCAGCTTGTAGTTGTGAGAAGCGTACCAGTACAGCTCACGGTTCGTGAACTGCAGGGGCTTTCCGCACTCGGCACAGGTGCTCTCCAAGCCGATATTGTCCAGACCCTTCTTCACAAAGTCGCGGTGCAGACGGCGGCAGTCGGGGCAGCGGGTCGGCATAGAATAGCCGCGCTTCTCAAGGAAGTCGTGCTCACGGTTCGTGATGATGAATTCCGTACCACAGTCGGCGCAGGTGCGAGTCTCAAACGCTTCGCCGCCCTTCATGCGGGCTTCCTTCATTGCCTCGTCCTCCGCACGGCGCTTGGCGAAGTCCTCGCGCATACGGCACTCACGGCACAGCGTCTCCTCCTCAGAGGCCGCACTGAACGGCTTGTTGCATTTCTCGCAGGTTTTGCGGAACTTTTTCGCAGCATCTTTCATGTTGTTGGTTCTCCTTTTTGTTGTTTGTGTGTTGTTTTTTGGTGTGGGTTTCAGTGTTATCCTCGTTTTCAGGATACACCTATTATACCACACTATTTACACTTAGTCAATCTCGATTCATGGTACGAAAAAAGCCCTGCTTTTGTGCAGGGCATACAATTTTCGTCTCAGATGGATGTCTTTTCAACTAATTTATGGTCTTTTGCAGCGAATGAGCTTTACATCTCGAAGTTCATCCGGTCCATTCGGGAATATCATATTCAGTTTATTTTCGTATACTTCTACCTGACTCAATGTTGCAGGTCTGCGTTTTCTTCCGCCGATTCTCAGTATACGGGCGCTTTGGTTTCTTCCGCAATGTAAGCACATGCAAAAAGAAACATACGTAATTCCTTTCGCACCGCATTCAACACAAGTAGCTTGCTCTTTGTCACGGTTCCATTCTTTTGTTTCTTTGCCTGTAAGAGGGTCTATTACTTTCGCGTTTCTTTTGCTTCTGCCTTTTCTCCATACGGTATGATTGCAGCTTTTGCACATACCCCATGCAGCATTATAAGTGTCATTATCGATGCAGCCACACAAAAGGCATTTTTTTGCTTTGATTTGCTTTTGGTGTTTTTCAGCGATTTGCTTTACTACATCACTGATTTTCCCATTATCTCTTGTGTCTTTCTCGTCCGCTATGCCCCAGCCATTTGCCGGGAAAAGCCGTATATATCGCTTCCATTCGGCATCTGTATAAGAACAGCCAACAGGTTTTAGCACTATCGGGAGCTTATCCGAATATATTCTTTCTGAATTTGTCGGTTTAGCCATTGTGTTTTCCTCGCTCTAGTGTAGTATATTTGCCTTTCTTTGGTTCTATTATACCACAAATTTGAGGAATAAACAACTTGTTTTAGTCCGAATTCTGGTCGACAGAATCGAGCTTGCTCATCATGTGCGAAATGTATGCACGGGTATTCTCATGTACATGCTCAGACAAGATGCCTTCCGTGCCGAATGATACCTGCCATTCTCGTTCCTGGCACAGTGCTTTGAGCTTCTGCCACAGGTCTGTGTTCTGAGCGGGTTCTTGTCCTTGCCGTGAGATAAAACGGTTGCCGTCTTCCGTGACGGATTCGTTCGTAGTGAAGACAATGATTTGAGAACCATTCGGCAGTTCAATCTCTTCCGTAGCACGGCATAACTCTGCCACTTTGAGTCGTGCTGTATCGATAGGACCTGCAACTTCATAGTTGTCTTTCCACTTGTTATCCGTTGCCAGCGGGTTCACGGTAAAGCTGTGAACGCATACATTCCCGTCTTCGCCCGGCATTTTTGCAATATCCAGATAGATGATAGCTGCCATTGTCATTCTCCTTTATTTGTTGTTTTATGATTGATTTTGTTGCGTTTTTATGGTATTATAAAAACAAAGAAATCTCGATTTCCGACGATATGCAGGAGGAATTTTGATGGATAACAACATACAGAATTTGTCAAGTAATAAGGTTGATGATGTCTTTGACCTTCAAGGCTTACACAGCAAGATGAATGCCGAATCTCCGAAGGAACGGCAGGAAATGCTTTCTGCCCTTCAAGAGAAGGCTTGTCGCTATCTGCCGGAAACGGAAAGAACCGCTAAGTATTTGAACGCTTTAATAGAGTACAAGCGCCTTCAATTAGGTCTCTCCGTAGAGGAATATGCCCCTTTGCTTGGTATGCCTGTCAGTGCTTATCAAAAAACATTCCTTCAACCAAATGTGCGATTCGGGTCCTATTATTTTTCCTATCTTGCTCAGTTTTGCTACCTTTTTGGCTATAACCTCGATGTTTCAAAGGAAGCCGCTGTGCCTCAAACTGTTGCCGACCTCTATGCGCAGGAATTTGCAGCGTTCCTTATCTCTTTAGGCCCCGATGCGTTGGATGACATTTCCGAAGCGATTATCAACTCGAAACATATCGTTTCCAAGGTAAAGCCTACTGCCGCGAGACTTATCCTTAAAACCAAAAACACCTTTTATAATAACGAAAACCCTGTTCCCAACAAGCTCAACTACAACTCTTTCATTCCAAAAGCCGAAGACCAGTTGAAAGAGCTTAATGAGGAACAAGAAGGCTGACATCAGAACAGAACGAAAGCATCGCTGCTTCTATATGAGCGCGGTGCTTTTTCCTTTCCCATCTCTCATTATCTGCAGTTCGCAATTATCTGCAACATATTTTGGCAAATTCTTTTCGCTTTCTTTTCGCTAATATTTCGTTTTGGTTTCGTTCTGGAAGCGCATTCCTGCTCTCCCCCTGCCAAACAAAAAAGCACCCGCAAGCCAGCCGGTTAAGCTGCTCACGGGTGCTGATTTTTATTTTCGTGACCCTTTAAGGAGTCCTTGTTGATTCAAGATGCTCCGCACATAAGCAAGGCGGCGTTTCCCGAATCCGTGTTCGTTTTGTTTGCTGGTGTTCTTAGCGGTCGCCATATCGGAATATCGTACACCATCCTTGTAGTGTTTGAGGAGATAGTCTGTGATGGTCTTGTCCTCAATCTTCATGATGGCGTTCACGATTTTCGTTTCTTCCTTCTTCGTGTAAGGATAGTTGTCGATGTCATATCGAATCCTATCCAACCCGCAAATGATGTTTACAGGCCACTTCTGTCGGAATGCGACATTCGCTTCGTGTAGCAGGCTGGGCGTTTCTACTGCTTTTTCTGGCTTTGCTTCCGTATGCCGATACAATGTCCTTTGCGCACATGCTTTGCACATGCCCTTGGCATATAGAATCGACAACTTCTTACAAGCCGGACACACCTCGATTTTTGTGTGTTTGCCTGACGAAATGACCTCATAGTCCAGCCCTTCAATGTAGGTCTTTCCGCCAATCGTCAAGGTGTTCGCATTCTTGTATTCGGGAAATTCATCTCCGCTATAAATTCCCTTTACTTCTTTGGGGAGAGCGTCTCTATCCTTTCGAAGCACATGAAATTTAGCCTTGTTCATGGTGTTTGCACCATGCTGACTTGTTATCCTGCGATAGCGTTTTCGGCAACCTCCATCGGCTTCACATCAACGAGTTTCACAGAGATGATGGTATCAAGGAGGTCCTTGGTGTTGTTGAAAATGATATTCTTCTTTTCGCCAAACGAGTCATAGAACTTCGCCATGCATCGGTTCATGTTACTGTCGTCCGCCAGCATCTGGAATCCACACTCGTTGCGGCACAGCATCGTTGTAATGATGGTACTCACGCTGCTGTAAAAATCGGTAGTCACGAATCGGAACACCGGAGGGGTCGATTTCTCGATGGTCAGATACCGTTCAAAGACCTCTCCCCCAATTTCTGTGACCATGTAAAGCTCAAACAAGCATACGAAGCGTCCGGCTTTCGGTGACGGGATGCCATGCACTCTCGTGTTCTTATGCTTGGTGGAGTCTTCCGCCTCATACATAATTGCATATTCCGTCACATTACAAGGACCGTATTTGCCAAGGTCTTTCTTCGTCTTGTGCTTGACGAGGAATCCATCAAACATCAGACGGTCAAAGACCCGCTCGTCCTTCGACTTTTGCCCATCGCCTTCGATAGTCGAGATGATTTCGTCAGAGCCTTCATACTGGAAGCCAACGACACGACCGTAGACCGCCGGGGCGTCATTTTCGCTGTCAACTTCCAGCGTCATGACAGAGCCGAACGGACAATACTCCGGAATCCGTTTCGTGGCTACATAACGTTTTTCTACCTTCTTGTCTCCCATGTCTCTGTCCCCTACACTTGTCGTGAAACCTTTAGATGGGTTGCGTCAATCAGCCAACGGCAGTCTCGTCAGCGGGGACCTCGGCATCAGCAGAAGCGTCAGCGGCAGCATCACCGGTATCCTCGGCAGGAGCCTCATCAGTAGTCTCCTCGGAGGCAGCCTCGGTGCTCTCTGCATCGGTATTCTCAGAATCGGCATCCTCAGAATCGGCAGTCGCGTCAGCATCACCACTTGCAGCTTCCTGTGCAGCAGCTTCCTCAGCAGACACAGAAGTGGAAACCAGCAGGTTGCCATCAGCGTCAGCCTGACCGCAGTTGTACAGGTAAGCAAAAGCCGACTTCAGGTCGTCGAACTTGGACAGGTCCGGAATCTCAACGGTAGAACCGTCATCGGCAGTCTTGGAACCATCGAAATGGACACCGTCATCGTCGTAGCGGACCGTAACGGTGTAGCCGTCAGCAGCCAGCGCCTCAGACATGTAGGCGGCATACGCACTCATCGTAGTCTTCATCTGGTCTTCGCTCAGCGTGACACCGTCCGGCATCTCCGTCAGCTTGCTGTTGTCCAGAATTTCTGTAGAGGACTCACTTGTGGCGGCGCTGCTCGCACCACTCTGTGCAGAGTCATCCTTCTTGCTGCAACCGGCAAGCGCGGCACAAGCCATCACAGCAGCCACGCACAGCGCGGCACCCTTCTTCATGGTCATTTTGCTCTTCATGATATTTTCTCCTTTGTATCATTCATTTTCTTGCGTTATAGCAAAGAGATGTCCCTCATTTGCATACACCTATTATACCACAGTATTACCACTTAGTCAATCACGATTATTCATGAAAATTCAAACAAAAAAGCACCCCGCAGGTTGCCCCACGGGGTGCTCAGCTTATTGGGTGATAGCCTTACTTATCGTAGGCGTCAGACCAATTACTGCTTATCTTCTTTGGATTCGTCCTCGGATTTCTCCTCAGGCTTATCCTCGGTCTTTTCGGCAGCTTCCTCTTTCTTGCCGCCCTTCTTCTTGACGATGACGACAGCGCCAACGGCAATCAGAGCAACGACGACAATAACGGGGATAACGATGTTAGCGCTCAGACCAACACCGGTGGGAGCCTGTGCCGCAACAATCAGTTTCGGAGCGGGCTTCTCCTCAGCAGGTGCGGGAGTAGCGGTAGCGCGAGGAGTCTCAGGAGCCGGAGAATTCTCCAGCTTGACAGACATAACGCGGACATCGCCATAGTTGCCAGCCTTATCGACGGTACGGGTCACGATGTAACCGGTCCAGTCGGGGCTCAGGTTGAAGGAAACATAACCGTTGTCCTTGCTGATGTTCTTCACATCGACAGTCTCAAACTTGGACTCATCGAAGGTGTAGTTGCCCTCAGTATCCTTGACAATGTTCGTGCCATTGACCTTGTAATACTGAATCTTGGCAACACCAGAGTTGTACTCGCCGTCCAGCTTGGAGATGGCGGGGACAGAAGCCTTGACCTCAACGACGGACTGCTTCTCGGTCTTGTCCTTGGTGGGCTTGCCGTGAGCAACACGCTGAGTCTCAGCCTCGGACTTATCCACCGTCTCATCCTTCTTGGATTCATCAGTGGTCTCGTCCTTCTTCTCGGTCTCGTCCTTCTTGTCAGCGTCATCCTTCTTCTCGGTATCGTCGGTCTTCTTGTCGTCTTCCTTGACGGGAGCCTTGCCGATTTCTTCGCCGGTGATGAAGATGTTGATAGCAGTCTCAAACTTGGTGAACTTCTCGTTCATCAGGTCGGTCTTGGTAGCAGCATCCACAGCATTCGCGGTGAAAGCGGAAACGGTTACAGGAACAACGGTATCGATGGAGGAGGTTACAGTGCCAACGCTGGTGATTGCACCGGTAGTGAGGTCAATCAGATAGAAGTCCGAAGTAACCTTCGTGCCGTTATCAGAAATGACCATCTTCTTAGCCCAATCAGCATCGGTCAGAGAATCACTGGTGCCGATGGCGTAGCCTTCGGGAGCAGAAACCTCAACCGCAGAGTTGAAGTACAGCTTAGACAGGTCATCGCCAAAGTTCTTGGTGACCTCAACATTCTTGCCGGTCTTCTCATCGAACACAGTGCCGGTGATAGTGATGGGCTCCTTGACGTCATCAAGCTTCAGACGCTTGACTTCGAGGTCGCCGGTAGCAGGCAGATAATTGTAGTTGTCGTAAGAACCGCCAACATACTTGAAGGCGTCCTTCGTCAGACCCACATTGCCGAAGATGCCATCCACACTGGAAGCAACGATGAGCTCGAAGGCAGGCAGCTTCACGGTCTCGACAGACTCGTCGAAAGCATAGCCGCTGGTCTTGACTTCGGGAACAACCGTCTTGGTGCCATACAGCTTAGTGGAGGGGTTCGGGTCGAGGGTCACAGTCAGGTCCTTACGAGCGATAACGAACTGACCATCAGCCTCATTCTTATCGGCATCGACAACCTTGATGGTGACTGCGTAGTTCTGCTCAACAGCAGCATCGTAGTCGGAAGAAACGGTGTAGGTGTAAGTACCAGCGTTCTTGACATTCTCAGTCTTGAACTGGCTGTCGCTCTCCACGCCGTCATCGCCGCTTGCGATGTCAGGAGTCAGAGTCGCCTTTGCATCAGCAGTCAAGGGAGCAGTCTGTGCATTGTCGGTGGTCTTGTCGTTCTCGAAAGGAGTATAAACAAGCGCCATCTTCAGGCCCAGAGAATCGGGCTTGACAGCAGCGCCGTGCGTGCCGTCGCCGTTAGTGGCAACAGCGTTGACGGTGAAGTCGGGGTTGGTGGTGTCGCCGTAAACGATATCCTTCGGCTCGGTGACAGTGACTTCGACCAGACGCTCGCCAATGGTGTAAACGCCATTGACAATCGTAATCAGGTAGTCATCGTTGTCGTAAGAACCGACCATATCGTAAGCGCCGTAGTCCTTCACGGACTCGGGCACGCTCTCGGCAACCAGAGATGCAGCGCCATCAGCAGACTTCATAGAAATCTCTTCAGCCTTTGCATTCTCAACATCCTTCTTGGTGATGCTGATGACAGCCTTCAGGTCGTCGCCATTCACAATGGTCTTCTTATCGGCATCGCCAGTGTAGGTCAGAGTGTTGCTCAGCTCAGCCATATCGTTACCGTAGACAGAACCGACAGTACCGATGGTCCAAGTCAGAGGACGCTGAGTGACCGTGTAAGTGCCGTTCATAGCAGTTACCAGATAATCCTGATAAGAAGCCTGACCGACGCGGTGAGCCAGACCGGAGAAGGAAGGAACGATGTCATAGCCTCCGACATGGCTTGCAGAAGTGACGAGGCACAGGTTCGTGCCTTCCAGAATATCACCATTGACCAGAGCTGCCTTGGCAGTGTCACCAGTGTATTCCAGAATGTTCACGGTGCCGTAATCGGACCAATCCTCAACAGCAACATCATCGCCGTAGATAGAGGTCTGAGGCTTAGCCGTGACCGTGATGGGACGCTTGTTGATGGTAAAGTCAGCAGCGGAGTAAACGAAGATGTAGTTGTTGGCAGCGACATTCTCAACGCCAGCGGGAACGACCTTGCCGACACCGGTATGAGAGGCGACCGTAGCGGGAGCGCCCTCAGCATCAGTGAAGTTGAAGGTCAGGTTAGCGTTGCTCAGAACGCCGGTGTTATCGGGAGTCGTGTTGCCCTTAACAGGCTTCGTGACAAAGCCGTCGATAATCAGGTCATCGCCGGAGAGAACCGGGTTCTCATCGCCGTAAATCTTGCTCTGGGGAGCCAGAGTAACATGCAGCGTGGCAGGCGTGATTTCGAAGTCATTGTTCACACGAGTGATGTTGAAGTTGTCATCAGTGCCCTCGATAATCATCGGGTGCATACCGACATCCTCACCTGCGCTCGTGCCAGCATCGGGACGGACAACCTTCAGACCAGACAGGTCACCGGCATCCTCGCTCACATAGTAGGAGCCGTCACCGGTAGCAGTCCAAGTCAGTTCGGGGTCAGCCTCGCCGTAGACCTTCTTCTGACCAGCATCGACAACCACGATAACATCGCGCTTATCGACATGCAGAGAACCATCGACGAAGACAATCGGGTCGTAGTTCTTCGCACCCTTGTTGGTCAAGCCGCTCATGGTGATAGTGTAATCACCAGCATCGGGACGTGCAGGAATCTCAGACAGAGAACCATCCGCATTCTTGATGTTGTACACAGCAGCACCTGCGAAAGCAGAAGCAACCGTGTCGTTGTTCTTCAGACCGGTAACAGTGTAGCCGAAGGTCGGGACAGTGCCGCCGTAGGTCATGTTGTAATCACCGGCAACCGTGAAGGTGACCTGCACGGGCTTGATGGTCAGGGTAGCAACTTCCAGAGCCTCAGGCTCGGTGGTGGAGGAACCGACATTCACAGATGTGCCGGAACCGGTCACGATGGTGATTTCGTAGTTGCCATACTTGTTGTACAGCGTAGAGCTGATGGGATACTCGCCGACATCCTCACCCGCCTTACGGGTCAGGCTGCCGCTCAGAGCGCCGGTGGTCAGCTCCAAGGTGTTCTTCTTCAGACCATCATTGGAGATGTTGCCGGAAATCTCATCGTAGGAGAACGCGGGGTCAACATCACCGTAATCCTTCTCGTAGTTCTTGAAGGTCAGGGTGATGGGACGAGCAGTGATGGTGATAGTAGAATCAATCACCGTCAGGTCGTAGTTAGCGGGCTGTGCGTAGATAGCTTTCAGAGCATAAGAGCCAACACTGGCGGATGCAGAAGTTGCTCCGGAGGTCAGGGTAATGCCCTTCAGAATCTTTGCCTTTTCAGCTTCCTGCTCAGGAGTTGCGTCCAGCAGACCGGTGCCGCCCTTGATGTAATCCTTCACATTCATAGAAGTGATAGTCTCACCGTAGGTCTTCTCGGTCTCAAGCAGGTTGATAACGGCAGTGCGCTTATTGATGGTGAAGCGGACGTCATTGGTGAAGCTGATGCGATAGTTCTTCGCCATCGGCTGCTCAAAGATGTCACCGCTGTAAATCGGATAAGTGCCAGCGTTCTCGCCTGCTTCACGGCTCAGACGAGCCTGTGCGAAGTCAGCTTTGGGCTCTGCGAAGCTGGTGGTGTTGTAGTCAAAGATAACATAGGTGTCATTGACTGCAAAGCTGGGGTCAGTCTCACCGTAGGTCTTGGACAGGCCATAGCGGGGAGTGATGGTCAGAGGCATCTGATGGACAATCAGCATGTTCTTACCATCGGGCTCGGAAACCTTAATGCTGTGCTCTGCTCCGGCGGGTTTGTCCAGACGGAAGGTCAGGTTGTAAGAACCTGCATCGTACAGACCGGAAGCGTTCGCAGTAGCTTCGACAGAGATGCGAACCGTACCAAGAATAACATTTTCATTATTCATTTTGATGGTAACGTTCTCGCCGTCGTGGTAAATCTGAGTGCCGTCGGAGGTGTTCACATTGACGGAAACTTCCTTGGCGATGGTGTCGGGCTTCTTCTCACCGTAGGTAGTCTGCAGGGCGTTGAAGGTGACAGAGACATCAGCCTCGGTGACTTGGAATGTGGCCTGCGGAGCAATCGTTACGATGTAGTTGGGGTTCTCATCATAGGAGATGGTAGCCTCATAGTTGCCGACAACCGTGGTGGGGTCTTCCCACTTGGTCAGGTCGATGTGGATGTTCAGCGGGCTGCCCTGCGGGTCAACCACATTGATAGCCTGAGAACCGGTCTCGTCATACAGCGCATAGCTGGGGGTGTTCTTACCGGCAACGCCGTACTTACGGACGCTGTTGGTAGTACCCTTGATGGTAACAGGCAGTGCGTTGATAGTCAGCGTGCCGCTCGTACCATCGCTGTAGGTGCCGGTATAAACGATGTTGTAATTGGGGCTGGTGTAACCGGAAACAACGATGGGATAGGTGCCGACACCGGTCAGCTTACCAACGGTATTATCAACGCCATACTTGATGGTGACAGTGCCGCCCAGAGAAGCAACGGTATCATGGATGCCGATTTCGTCGTTGCTTGCGAAGTTCTTGTATTCCAGTGCGCCGGTGATGTCAGCATCGCTGGGATTCTCGGAACCATACAGACGCTCACGGTTTGGAACGGTGATGGTCAGAGTGCGCTTGGTGATGGTGTACTTGTCGGGAGCGTTGAAGGTAATGTCGTAGTTCTTAGCAATCTCTGCATTCTGGAACTGTGCATCACTGTAAGCGTAAGAGCCGACAGTCTCGCCGACCTCACGGGTCACAACGCAGCCAGCAAAGTCGGAGCCAACGCGACCGCCCTTGCCGTTGACGGGGTCGAGGGTGAAAGCAACGCCGCCCTTGGCATCGCTGTCGCCGTAGACCTTCGTCTGACCACCCATCACATTGATGGCGATGGGGCGCTTGGTGACGGTCAGCTTGCTGTCAACAAAGCGAACGAGGTAGTTGTCGTAACGGTCATAGTTCTTGCCATCGGCATTGGGGTCCCAGTCAGAAGACCAACGCTCCTGAGAAGCGCCCTGAACGCTTGCGGTAACATTGTACTCGCCGACATCGGCAGTAGTGGGAGTGCCACTATTACCGGCAGCATCGACCATCGTGAAGTTCAGTTTAGCATCAGTCAGACCAATGCTATCCTGAGTATCGTTCCACTTGAAACCGTCGATGGACTCAATCTTGCCGTTGCGAGCAGCACCATACATAGCAGACAGGTTGCTCAGCGTGACAGTCAGCATCGCGGGATGGATAATGTACTTGCTGTTGATGACTTTGACATCATAGTAAGCAGTACATGCGGGCGGAACCTCAACAGACATCGGATACTCGCCAACATTCTTGTTGTCGGGGTCCTGACGGCTGGTGGTCAGAACCATCGCAACCAACTGGTTCACACCATCATCAGCGGTGATGGTGTTGCCGGGAACGATGCGCTTCTCAGAAGAAACTGCCTGAGCAGCACCGTTGTAAGAAACCGCATCAAAGGTGATGGTAGAAGACTTGCTCTTCTCAGACTCACCGTAGATGGCATCAATCTGGTCGTTGGTGATGGTTACATTACGCTTGGTGATTTCAAATGTCGCGGTCGCAAGCTGGATGTTATAACCGTTGATGGGTGCATCCGTCTGGATGTTGCCAATCGTGACAGTGTAGCCACCGGGAGCTGAAGTGATGCTGGGCAGAACCACGGTAGGCTCACCGCTCAAGCCAAGCATCTCTTTCAGAGCAACAGCATTAGACTTGTGTTCGTTGTTGGTCTTGTACTCGAAGTTGGTCTTATCAGCATCGGACCAGCCGGTGATAACGAAGTCAACTGCGGGGTTCACCTGACCATACTGACGAGTGGCCTTTGCGCCAGTCGTGGTAACACCGTCATTGCCCTTGAAGACGAAGACAGGAGTCAGCGTCAGAGTGCGCTCAGAAACTACAACGTAAACATCACCGGTGTTCGCCTGAATATCGACATTGTAGTTGGTATTGCTCTTAGCAGAGGAACCAAGGATGATTTTGTAAGAACCTGTGGTGTCCTTATCAAAGTTTTCCGTGGTCAGAACATCAGCCGGGAGTAGGTCGCCGTCAACCAGACCACCGTTGGTATCCATAACGGTGTAGTTAATCTGGCTGATGGTATTGCCCTTCGTCACATAAGTGGTATGAGGGACAATGTAAATCTGGCGCTTGTTGATGGTCACGCCTGCATCGTTGCGGATATTCTTGGAAGAATCCAAGTTGGAACCGTCGATGATGGTGTAGTTCAGACCGTTCACCGTAACGCTCACAGCACCGGTGTCCACATAGGTCGGATAAGTACCGGCATTGCAGTGGACATCCGTGGGGTTCTGGCCGTCGCCATCGGCAGGAGCGTACAGGATGAAGCTCAGACCGTCAATAGCAGCCTGAATATCCTTCTCGATTTCCTGAGTGGAACGGGAATCAGAGGTGCTGTACTCGACCGTCAGACCGTTGGACTTGAAAGAGTCACCATAGGTGTAAGTGACGGTCTGGGGCAGGATACGGATGACATTGTCCTGACCACCTATCTTGGTGTACTGGATGCTGGTGCCTGCAGCAATCTGCTTACCGGTCTCGGCAGCAGTGATTGCCTGAAAGTTGCCAACAACCGTAGTAGCACCGCCGCCATCAAACGCGCTGACACCGCTGTTGTCGACGGGGTTTTCCTGACGGTCACAAACCTGCATATACAGGTCAGACATGTCAAGGTATGCACTCATAACGGGGTCAGCAACCTGCTCATCCTCGCTCAGAGAATAATACATATCCTCGACGGGTTCCCAGTTGTATACAGCGTCCAGCTCTTCAGAGCGGCGTGTAACCATTGCATCAAGAACCGCGTTCTCCTTGTCAGCCTGCCATGCCTTGCTGGCGAGACCAAAATTGTTTGCAGCGGTCAGGATTTCATCTTTGCGGCTTACAAGGGCGTTAGCCGCATCAATAAACGCCTGTGCTGCTTCGCTGATAGTGCTGCTCGGTGCAGCGGTGCTGTCAGAATTTTCATCTGCACTGGGAGCTGCCGTCTTATCAACGACAGCCGTGTTTGAATCGGCGCTTGCCGTGCTTGTAGCCTCGGAAGCATTCTCAGCCGGAGCCTTATTGTCGCTTGACGCGGCATTGGAACTGGCAGCAGAATCGCTTGCGGGCGCAGTGGTTGTAGCGGAAGAGTTGACGGTAGAAGCCGCATCGGGTGCCGTCTCCTTGGGAGCTTCCTCACTCTGGGTGATTCCGCTTCCCGCACTCTCAGCAGCGTATGCTGCTACGGGTGCAAACTGAGACAGGCACATAGCGACGGCCACAATCGCACTCAAAAACCGCTTACGGGGTTTCTGCATGATAGTGTCCTCCTATACTATGCGAGTTTTTCTGCGATATTCGCAGACGGATTTATATACACTCTTGTCCGCTCGTAAGTGTGCAGCCTCATTTGCAAAGCAAGAAGTATACCAAAAAATTACGGGCGCTGTTTTTAGCGCTTTATACCACTCTTTTCAGCAAAGTCAATGCGTTTTATATCGCATAAAAACACCACCCACGAGTTCTTCTCTATGTAGTCTACATATTCAAAATCGAGGGTGGTCGGTTTACGTGGTTTTGGAAATATGGATATTTGCAAAATTAGGTGATTTTTTATTCGAAAATAGGTGGTCGCCTAAATTAAGCCTTAAAATGAGGCAACAAATTTTTTATGTTTGTTGCCTTACGGTAAGTCACTCTTACAAAATGTAAGAGGTAGTGTTCCCCTTGGCTGGGTAGTGGCTAAGTAGTGTTGGCAAGCTGGGGAAACCTGCAAGTACAACCACTATCCTGATGGGCGAGTCGTCCATCTGCCTGTGATACTTGTGAAATAGGGTGCTTTACACAACCCTTTTTTCGCAAATACCCGGAATTCATGTGAATAGAGCATGAATATCGTATCTTTTATGGTACTCACTTCGCACAAACGGTCAACAGCGTTCTATATAAAAAATCTGTTCGTTATTGGCGGATAAACGTTGGATTTTGTATTCGTTTTCTGTTGTGTTGTGACAGAAGAAAATTCCCGTTTTCTCTGCCTTGTTTTTGGAAAATGACACAAGAAAAGAGCAGCAGCTCTTTCAAGCTACTGCTCTTTTCTGTCACCGCTTATTCAGCGGATTCGTTATTGTGTTTGTCTTCGTCGTTATCCGTGTCCTTCTTGCGCTTGTGGTTTACAACCACCAGAGCAATCAGTCCGACACCGACGACCGCTGCCAGCCCAGCGATACCTTGCACAAATCCAATGCCGGTCTTCTTGTTTCCAGTGATGATGGAGACAATACCCTGAATCGGGTTCGTCGGCTTCTCAGAAGGAACAGGAATCGGAGTAGGATTGGTCGGGTTGCTGGGAGTCGGAGTGGGTTTCGGCTCGTCAGGAGTGACGGGCGTAGAGGGCTTCACAACGGGGACTTTGACCTCATTGGACGGCTTCTCAACATCCTCGTCAATCGGCTTGGACGGGTCTTTGCCATGTCCGGGATTCTCAGGGTCTTCGGGGTTCTGACCCGGAGCCTTAGCGACTGCCACATTGATGACATCGTGTCCGGCATCCGCGTCAACTGCGACATAAGAGTAGGTCAGCGTGAAGGATTCGCCAACGGGGATACGGTCAATGGTGAACGTTGCCGTTGCATCATCGTAGGTGTATCCGTCGCCGCTTGTAGCAACAATATGGCTTGCGCCGTTGTTGTTGTCTTTAACGGAGACATTGACGAGGTCAACCTCACCAGTATTGGTTACGACCACGCGATAGTTGATAGTCTCACCGACATTGACCTTGGTCTTATCGGCGCTCTTCACAATCGTGAGGCTCTTTTCCAGCGGGATGTCAGTTTCCGTGCCGGAACCCGGAACTTCCACATCGACCTTGTTGGACGGGATATCCGTATCAGGGTCAATCGGCTTTGTCGGGTCCTTACCCTGTCCCGGATTCTCCGGGTCTTCAGGGTTCGTACCGGGGACATGAATCGTCGCAATGTTCTCAAGGATGTTCGTGGGCACATCAGCGATACCAACGGTGTAAGCGTAGTGGACGACCACATCGCCGCCAGCAGGAATCGTGTCGATGGTGAACATGCCGTTCTCGTAGTGATATCCTGCGCCTTCAACTGCGAAGATGCTTCCGGAGAAGTTGTTTTCGTCAGTCAAAACAGCGTTCTGGATATCGTGGTCCTTGCCATTGTGTACCGTGACGGTGTAGGTGACAGTCTCACCCGGCTTTGCAACAGTCTTGTTTGCAGATTTCCAGATGGTGACAACACCATCATCGGGTTTCTTCACATCGACCGTGTTGGACGGAATATTGTACTGTTCGCCATCGTGCGTGTACTTGATGGTTGCAGTGTTCTCCATGACGCTCTTATCGGTAGTCTCGACCGTATAGGTGTAGACAATATCGATAGCCTCGTCTGCATCCAGATAACCGATGGTCCAAGTACCGTCGCCATTGTAGGTGTAGCGGTCAGAACCAACAGCATCGATGCTGCCGGAGAAGTTGTTGTGGTCGGAGACGGTGATGTCGTTGACGGTCTCGTCCGTGGTATTCCGCACCGTGATGGTGTAGGTCACAACGTCCGTAACCTTTGCAACATACTTGTCTGCGTCCTTCTCAACGTCAATCGGCGGAGTCGGGTCTTTCACAACAGCGGCGTTCAGGACCTGCGGAGCGTCGGAGACAGTCACCACATAGGTGAAGTGCAGCTCGATGCTCTCACCGACCTTGACGGAGCTGATGGTGTAGGTGTTATCGCCGTTGTCCTTGACGCCATCCATCGGGATGAAGTTCAGCGTGCCGGTGCCATCGAAGAAGTCCTCAATGACCACATTCTCCGCGTCAGCCTTACCCTTGTTGGAGACAGTAACAGTGTAGTTCAGCGTATCGCCGACCTTCGCCTCTGCCTTGTCAACAGACTTGGTGATTTCAATGACAGGAACCTTTGTCTCGACTTCGGAGCCCGGAACCTTCACATCGACCTTGTTAGAGGGGACATCCTCATCGGGGTCAATGGGCTTGTTCGGGTCTTTGCCGTGACCCGGATTCTCCGGGTCTTCGGGGTTAGTTCCCGGCACATGGATAGTGGCAATATTCTCAAGGATTTCGGTGGGAACATCTGCAATCTGTGCGGTGTAGGTGTAGTGGATAACCACATCTGCGCCAGCCGCAATCTTGTCGATGATGAACTCGCCATCCTTGAAGGTGTAACCTGCACCGTCAATGCCCACGATTTCGCCAGCAAAGTTGTTGGCATCCGTCAGACGAGCATTCTCGATGTCGTGGTTCTTGCCGTTGTGTACGGTCACGGTATAGGTGACAGTCTCGCCCGGCTCAACTTCCGTCTTGTCAGCTGCCTTACGGATGGTTACGACGCCATCATCGGGCTTCTCAACATCAACGGTGTTGGAGGGAATCTCATACTGTTCGCCGTTGTGTGTGTACTTGATGGTTGCGGTGTTCTCCATGACGCTCTTATCCGTCGTCTCCACCGTGTAGGTGTAAACGATGTCGAGCGTTTCACCGGCATCCAGATGACCGATAGTCCAAGTGCCGTCACCATTGTAGGTGCAGCGCTCGGTGCTCTCAGCAGTGATGGCACCGGCGAAGTTGTTGTGGTCAGTTACCGTAATATCGTTGACAGCTTCGTCAGTCGTATTCTTCACCGTGATGGTGTAGGTCACAACATCCGTAACCTTGGCGATATATTTATCGGCATCCTTCTCCACATCAATCGGAGGAGTCGGGTCTTTCACGATAGCCGCATTCAGAACAACAGGAGCATCGCCATCCACTACCACATATGTGAAGCGGAGCGTTACGCTCTCCCCTGCCTTAACAGTGGAAATCGTGTAGGTGTTGTTGCCGTTGTCGGTAACGCCAGCCGTCGTCTCGAAGTTCAGCACGCCATTGCCATCGAAGAAGTCTTTCACGACTACATTCTGTGCATCAGCCTTGCCGCTGTTCTGGACAGTGACCGTGTAAGTCAGGGTGTCGCCAACCTTTGCGGTGGGCTTATCCACAGACTTCGTTACGGACAGTTCGGGAATATCGGTATCAACAGTCGAGCCGTCTGGCACTTCCACATCAACCTTGTTCGACGGAATCTCGGAGTCGGGGTCAAGAGGCTTTTCGGGGTCCTTGCCATGACCCGGATTGTCGGGGTCTTCAGGGTTCGTGCCGGGCACATGCGCCGTGGCAACATTCTCCAGAATATGAGTGGGTACATCAGCCACCTGCACCGTGTAGGTGTAGGTCAGAACAGCGTCTGCACCTGCAGCAATCTTGTCGATTACAAAGTGTCCGTCAACGAACTTGTAGCCGACACCATTCGAGCCGGTAATCGTTCCAGCAAAGTTGTTGGAATCGTTTACGACCACATTGGTGATGTCATGCGCCTTGCCGTTGTGAATCGTAACCGTGTAGGTCACGACCTCACCGGGCTCTGCAATCTTCTTGTCACCGCTCTTGACAATCGTAACTTTGCCATCCTTCGGGACAACGACTTCAACGGGGTCTGCCTTGATGACATACTCACCGTCATCGGTCGTGTAGCGAACATCAGCTTTGTTGACCAGCGTAGAGGGGTCGGTAGTCTTCACCGTATAGGTGTAGAGAATATCGATGCTCTCACCAGCCTTGATGCTGGGGATAGTCCAAGTATGGTTGCCATTGTAGGTGTACTTGGCGTTGTCTTTAGAGGTGATTGCACCTGTAAAGTTGTTGGTATCGCTGACCAGCAGGTCGGTAACGGTCTTATCAGTCGTGTTCTTCACCGTGATGGTGTAGTTGACGACTTCATCGACCATCGCTACATGCTTGTCTGCGGTCTTCTCGATGTCAACGGGAGGAGTCTGGTCTTTCACAACAGCAGCGTTCAGGACCATCGGCGCATCTCCGGCAACGACCGTGTAAGTGAAGCGGAGCGTAATGCTCTGACCCTTCTCCACATTCGCAACCGTATAGGTGTAATCACCGTTATCCGTCACACCGTCCATCGGAACGAAGTTCAGGACACCGTTACCGTCAAAGAAATCCTTGACGACAGCGTTCTTGACTGCCTGTCCGCCAACATTCGTCAGCGTAATCGTGTAGTTCAGCGTATCGCCAACCTTGGCTTCTGCCTTATCTACACTCTTAACGATTTCGAGCTTGCCTTCCGGCACATCAACATGCGTGCCGTCACCGGGGACCTCAACATCGACCTTGTTGGAAGGAATCTCCTCGTCAGGGTCGCCGGGGTTCTTGCCGGGGACATGAGCCGTTGCAACGTTCTCAAGAATCTTGGTCGGAACATCGGCAATCTGGACTGTGTAGGTGTAGTGAACCACTGCGTCACCGCCAGCAGGAATCTTGTCAATGACAAATTCGCCGTTGGTGAACTTGTAGCCAGCGCCATCTACGCCTTCAATCTTGCCCGCGAAGTTGTTCGCGTCAGTCAGACGGACATTCTTGATGTCGTAATCCTTACCGTTGTGAATCGTAACCGTATAGGTAACGACCTCGTTCGGTTCAGCCTTGGTCTTGTCAGCCGTCTTGAAGATGGTGACAACACCATCGTCAGGCTTCTCAACATCAACCGGGTTGGACAGAATGTCGTAGTCGGAACCGTTATGGCTATAACGCACATCGGCGGTATTCTCGATGACGGAAGCATCGTTTGCCTGCATCGTATAGGTGTAGGTAATGTCGATGGACTTGCCGGATTCGAGCGTTGCGATGGTCCATGTCTTATCACCGTTGTAGGTGTAGCCCTTACCATCCTTGGCTTCGATTTCGCCCTTGAAGTTGTTCGTATCGCTTACCAGCAGGTTCGTCAGCGTGTCCTTGGAATTGTTCTTCACCGTGATGGTGTACGTAACAATCTCATTGACCTTTGCGATATGCTTGTCAGCGCTCTTCACAATTTCGGCAGGCGGCTCAGGAGTTGTGATGACTGCCGCGTTCAAAACCTCAGGTGCATCTCCGTCAACTACCACATAGGTGAAGTTGAGCGTTACGCTTTCGCCAGCCTTGACGCTTGCAATCGTGTAAGTGTCATCACCGTTATCGGTGACGCCATCCATAGCCACGAAGTTCAGTGTGCCCTTGCCGTCGAAGAAGTCCTTGACTGTGACATTCTCAGCATCGCCCTTGCCGTTGTTCTTGACAGTAATCGTGTAGTTCAGGGTATCACCGACAGCGGCTTCACTCTTGTCTACGCTCTTCGTCAGAACAAGGTCAGGAATCTTGGTTTCTGTCTCGGAACCCGGAACTTCAACATCGACAGGATTCGAAGGAATCTTCTCATCGTTATCGATAGGCTTATTCGGGTCTTTACCGTGACCGGGGTTGTTCGGGTCTTCGGGGTTCGTTCCGGGAACATCAGCCGTAGCGATGTTTTCCAGAATCTGAGTAGGCACATCACCAATTTCAACCGTGTAGGTGTAGGTCAGAGTGACCGAAGCGCCTGCGGCAATCTCAGCGATATGGAACTCGCCGTTCTCGAAGGTGTAATCTGCGCCGTCAACGCCAGTGATTTCACCAGCGAAGTTATTAGCATCGGTTACTACAACATCGTGAACATCGAAGCCCTTGTTGTTGGTAACGGTGACATTGTAGGTGACGACCTCACCCGGCTTTGCTATCTTCTTGTCCGCTTCCTTGTGGATGGAGACAGTGCCCTTATCGGGTACGACCACATCAACAGTCGGCGTATCAAGTTTCACGGTATCGCCGTTCTCGGAATACGTCACATCAGCCTTGTTCTCGAGGAGCTTCTCATCATTGCTCTGTACCGTGTAGGTATAGGTAATGTCGATGGTCTCCCCTGCTCCGATTTCCGGAATCGTCCAAGTATTATCGCCGTTATAGGTGTACTTGTCTGTATTGGCGGCATTGATGCTGCCAACAAAGTTATTGGTATCCTTGACAGTGACATTCGTCTTTGCCTTGGTATCGGGGTTATACACGCTGATGGTGTAGGTCACGATTTCATCGACAAATGCGAACTTCTTGTCAGCCGTCTTGGTGGGTTCGAGCGGCGGGTCAACGGGCGGTGTCGTGACGACAGCAGCGTTCAGGACCTCAGGCTCATCGCCTTCCACGATAACATAGGTGAAGCGGAGCTCCATGAATGTACCGGCAGGCAGTTTGTTGATAGTGTAGGTGCCATCACCGTTTACTACAACACCGACAGTCGGGATGTAGTTGAGCTTGCCGTGTCCATCGAAGAAGTCTTCAATCAGAACATTCTTCAGTTCGCCATCGCCGACATTAGACACCTTAACGGTGTAGTTCAACATATCGCCAACAGAAGCGCTCTTCTTGTCAACAAACTTCTCGACCTTCAGCTTGCCCTCAGGCGGGTTGACAGGAACGGGAACATCATTGCCGGGAACCTTGACGATGACCTCATTAGAAGGCTTCGTCTTCTCGTTCTCCGGGGTCTTATCCTCATCAGCGAACCAGTAATGCAGCGTAGCCACATTCTTCAGTTCGTTGTAAGTATCTTGACCCTTACCGGCATCCGTGTTCAGCACAATGTAATCATATTCTACCGTGACAGTCTTGCCAGCCGGAATAGTGCCGACCTTGATGACTGCAGAACCGGCAGAGACAGATTCCAGAGTGCCATTCTTCACATTCGTGATAACGCCGCTGAAGTTGTTCTGGTCGTGCAGCGCTGCGTCCACATAGTCGACAGTGTCATTGTTGTGCAGGGTGACGGTGTAATGCACCGTATCACCGATGTTTGCAATGCTCTTGTCAGCCTGTTTTACAACGGTGGGACCAACACGCTCAGGCGTGGGCTCTTCGGGAATGATGGGAACATCAACCTCGTTGGAGGGAATCGTTACCTTGCCGGAGTCGGTCACATAAGTCATCTCAGCGGTATTGACGAGCATATCGTTCGGGGCATCCTCGTTCATTACTGTGTAGGTGTAGACGATGTCTACGCTCTCACCAGCGCCGATAGAGGAGATGTTCCAAACCTTGTCGCCAACATAGCTCACGACATTGGTGTTCTCGGCAGGCGTGATAACGCCCGTGAAGTTGTTCGTATCCTTGACCTCAACATTCGTCTTGGTCTCGTTGGTCGTATTGGTAACGGTAATTGTGTAGGTCACAACCTCACCGACCTTAACGACCTGTTTGTCTGCTTCCTTCTTGATTTCTGGAACATCCGGAATCTCGACAGCAGCATTGTTTACGGTGCCCTTGTCGCCTTCCTGTACGGTGTAGGTGACAGGAATCTCAACGGTCTCACCAGCCGCAATCTCTGCGATGGTGAAAGAGTGAGCCGCTGCATCGTAGGTGTACTTATCGGAGCTGACTGCGTTGATTTCGCCAACGCCATCATTGAAGTCGCGGACTACAATGTTCGTAACAGCCAGCTTACCGGTGTTCGTGGCAGAGATGGTGTAGTGGATAGTATCACCGACCATGGCACTCGACTCGCGAGAGGTCTTGATGACCTTCACTTCGCCGCGTTCCGGAATCTCACCAACATGGACCGTCTCAGTGTCAGGGTCGCTCGTAACGGTCTTGCCGTCCGGGTTCTTGCCCTCTGCAACAGCCGTATTCACGATGTTGCTGCCTTCGAGGTCGATGTCCTCTGCAACCGCAGTGTAGACATAGGTGATTTCAACGGACTCGCCAGCGTTCAGCTCAGCAATCATCCACTTGCCATTGCCATCATACATCAGGTCGCCGGTGTACTCGACAGTGCCGTTGCCGTTGGATGTATCGGTAACGATAACATTCGTCAGCTTGGTATTGCCGCTGCTCTTGACGGTCAGTGTATAGGTGACGGTAGCATCATCGCCATTCAGGTCAACGAAGCTCTTATCCGCCTTCTTCTCGATGTTCAGACCATCGCGCAGCACATCGACCTTTACGGGGTCAGACGGCTCGGTGATGTCCTTGTCGCCCGGAATCTCGGTATCGGGATTCTTCGGGGAATGAGCGGTAGCAACATTGATGATGGTATCCGGGTCACCATTCTGTACAATGTACAGGTAGTTCAGCGTGACGGAATCGCCAACATTCAGAACAGGGATGGTGAACAGCTTGGTTTCGGGGTTGTAGCTATATCCATCACCGGAAGCGATGATGAACATGCCCAGAGCATTGGTGTTATCGGAGACGGTGACATTCGTCATGTCGACGGTGCCGTCGTTCGTAACAGTGACCTGATACTTGACGACTTCGCCGGGATAAGCGTGGTCGCGGTCTGCAGACTTGACAATCGTCAGGTGCTTGTAGTACAGCGGTACGATTACCTCATTGGAATCGATAGGTTTCTCAGGAATAGTCGGGTCTTCGCGAGCGGGAATCGTTGCGGTAGCAATATTATCCAGCTTGCCGTTTGCGAGGTCTTCTGCAACAACCGTGTACTTGTAGGTGATGGTAACGGTCTTACCGGCACCAAGGCTGGTAATTGTCCAAGTACCGTCATCATTGACACGATAGCCGAAGTGGACCTGCGTGTTCTCAACGGGAGCACCCATGAAGTTGTTCTGGTCCTTGACGACCACATTCTCCAGAGTGGAGTTGCCCGTATTCGTGACCTTCAACTGATAAGTGACGATGTCGCCCACAGCAGCTTCGGTCTTGTCTGCACTCTTCTCGATGGTCAGGTCCTGACGGATGATTTCGACATCAACATCGGGAGTCTTGACCAGCCAATCCTTGTCAGGCTCGGTGTAGTTCGGGGTCTGAGTGCCATCGGGGTTTTCAGTGTAGCTCTCGACTACCTTCATATCGGTAATCTTAGCGTTATTTTCAAGGATGTCGTTGTTGTCCGTGCCGTGGTCAGTCGGGTCGACCGTGTAGGTGTAGCTGAACGTCACGACATTGGTATGAGTAGCATCACGCAGATGAGAAATCTCATCGATGATGAACTCGCCATTGTCGGCATCGTAGGTAACGCCGTTTGCCTGAGACAGAACAGGCGTGCCAACGAAGTTGTTCGTATCCTTCACGACCACATTATGCAGGTCATGGCTCGTAGCGTTCGTAACGGTGATGGTATAGCGAATCACTTCGTAATCCGTTGTACGCTCACGGTCAGCAGTCTTCTTGATGGAGACGCCTTCCTTGTCACGGACGGTCAGCGTGCCGTTAACATACTTGATGGTGTAGTTGGTGTTGCTGCTCGTGCCATCCATCGTATTGACGATGACTGCATCACTGGGAACATTGGGGCTGGAACCGACCTCAGTCTGAGAACCGATGACGGTAACAGAATCCATCTTGTCATGGATGCCGAGCTTTTCGTTGTCGACCAGCTCCGGAGCATAGGTATAGCCGGATTCCGTCAGAGGCGTTCCGTCATAGACCTTCTCGGCAGAGTTGGCGGTAATGGTGACCACACGCGGGTCGATGAAGAAGCGACCGGGAGTAACGGTGCCAATCTCGATGTTCGGAACTTCCGTGTAGGAAGGAACAATCGGATAGCCGGGGTTCTCGGTGCGGACATTCTCACCGGGGACACGAGTTCCGTCGAGGTTCAGGGCGCGGTCAATGTAATCGCGCAGGTCCTTGCTCGGCTGGTACTCTTCATCCTTCTCGTTTGTGAGGGTGTAAGAAACTTCGAACTTATCGGGGTCATTGTCACCGTAGGTCTTGCGGTCGTCTTCAGCCTTGATATTGATAATCAAGGGCTTGACGGTCAGCTTTCCGTCGATGTAAACAAAGTCGTAGTTCGGGTTATGGAATGTAGAATCCTTAGCGGATACAGGATACTCGCCAACAGGGCTCCACTTCTCTGCGTCAGTCTTGGTCTTCAATGCGTCCTTGCCGCCGATGTCATCGATGGTGTCGCCGCGCTTGAAGCCCGTGATGGTGACATTGGGAGTCGGGTTATCTTCGCCGAAATACTTCTCGTCGTCGATAACCGTGATAACGATAGTTGCGGGCACAATCGTCAGCGTGCCAGGAGTCGTGATGATTTCGTAGTTGCCGGACGGGTCAGTACCATCAATGGTGATGGGATACTTGCCTACCTGCTCGCCGTCATCAGTATCCGCGCCGGGACGCTTCGTGGTGATATCGAAGAAGTCTTCATCACCGGGATTGACCAGCTCTTCGGGGTCGGTAATCGTCCAAGTCAGCGGGTCGGGGTCCTTCTCGCCGTACGGCTTCTGCTGGTCGTCAGCCTTCACATGGATAGGCTTCTTACCAATAGTCAGGTCGCCGCCAACATAGATGAACTTGTAGTTGCTGTTGTCAGCAACCAACTGCTGCTTGTCGTAGTTGATGGGATAGTTGCCAACCTTCGTCTTATTGGATACCGGGTTGCCAGCGGTGTCGTTGCAGTAGAGCGTAGCAGAACCGGAGACCTTGGACTCATCGTCCTTGATGCCGGTGCCGGTCTCGTCCTTCACATCACGACCAACAAATCCGGTGATGGAATAAGTGAAGTTCGGAATCTCATCGCCATAGGTGGTGCGGTAGCCGCCGTTGACCTTGACAGTCAGCGTTGCGGGCACGATTTTCAGCGAGCCGTCAATGACGGTCACATTGTAGTTCTTGTTGTTCACATCGTACTTAGCAGAAATGAGGTAGTCTCCGTCAAAGAGGGTCGTGCCCCACTTGTCGAGAGAATCTGCAGCAGTGACATCACCGCGCACCACATTCTCGCCCTTTGTACGATAGAGCTCAAGGTTCAGCGGGCTGTTTTCGGGGTCAATCAGACCAATCACATTCCCAGCGTTATCTTCATAACGATAGGTAAATGCCGGGTCAGCCGTGCCGTAGGTCTTCACCTTGTGGTCAATGCGGACAATCAGTTCCTTCGGGTTGACCGTGATATCACCATTCACATAGCGGGTAACATAGTTCTTCTCGAAGTTCGTGTTCGTCTTGACCTCAAAGGTAGAGCCGATATGCTCCTCACCGTCTTCCAGAACAACGCAATCCGGGTTCACCGTATCCTCATTGTTGTTGCCAGCAGTTACGATGTACTTGCCAGCGTCAGACAGGTCGAAGCACAGAGTAGCGAAGCCAAGTTCACCGTTCAGAACGGTCTCCTGCGTATCGTCGCGCTTGAAGCCGGTAATATCGGCATCAAATGCGGGATTCTCTTCGCCATAGGTCTTGGAGTAACCACCCTTCACGGTAACGACCAGCTCTGCCGGAGTAATCGTAAAGTTGCCGTTCTCCATCGTGATGATGTAGTTGGTAACGCCGTCCTTGCTGACAGGGCTGATATCGTTGGCATTGATGGCGTAAGCCTTGCCGAACGAATGCTCACCGGTCCAGACATCTTCACCGGGTTCACGAGTTACGCCAGTGCCTTCGAGGTCGCCGGGCTGGACAGGCACATCCGCGCCTTCCTTCTCAGTGAGAACGGGACCGTTTGCGTACTCGATGTAATAGTTGCCATCTTCGCCACGGACACCGTCATGGAGCGTGTACTTCAATTCGGGGTCAGCATCGCCGTAAACCTTGGTGTTATCCGCAGCAATAACGGAAACGGGGCGAGGAATGATAGTCAAGTTGCCAGCGGTAATCGTGATGTCGTCATCATCATAGATGGTGCTGTGGACACCGGACAGGCTGATGCAACCCTTGTAAGTGCCGCTGGAGCTGGTCTGTGTATCCAGATGTGTGAAGGTAAAGGAATTGGTGTTGATACCGGCTTCCTCTGCCGTGATTTCAACCGCTGTTCCGTTCTCGACCTTGAATACATGATAGGTGTAGTCGGTAGAGCCGTCGTAGAAGCGATTGACACGGTCGCCGTAGTAGCGGACCTTATCATCCACGGTAATCATCAGACCCTGACGCTTGACGATGAGGTCGTTTGCGTAACGGTACTCAAAGTCGTAGTTCGGGTTATCCAGTTCAAGCTGTTTCTGGTCGTTCGCTGCGAGGTTACCGATTTGACGGTCCTGCGGCGTGGAGTAGACGGGATAAGAACCGACTTCCTCACCCTCTGCACGGACCAGATTGAAGACGATGGGAACCTTGTCGGGGTTCACAACAACGCTTGCATCCGTGATACGGCTGCCTGCGCCGAGCTTCTGCTGTCCGGAGATGGAGTTGTGAGTAATCATATCGGTCAGGGTGAAGTCCTGAACCTTATCCTTGTCGCCGAGTTCCTTCTGCCAACCGGTGACGGTCAACAGCATCGGACGCGGCTTGATGGTCAGAACACCGGGCGTGTAGCTTGCCACAGTGTAGTTATAGCCACCGTCTGCGTTCTCGCGAGGTACGAGAATCGTATGCTCCTCGCAATAGCTCTTATCACCATACAGGTAGTTGGAGCCAACATCGGTGAACTTGTTGTAGGTGAGGTCGATGTAATCGCTCAGTGTCTTCTTAGCGGTCTCCAGCACCTTCGCCGTTGCGCCGTCATTGTTCTTCAATGCGGTATCAGCGGTATCACCGTGCTTCAAACCGATGACATCCAAACGATAATCGTTCGGGTTCTCCTCGCCGTAGTAACGCTCCTGATTGCCAAATACGATTGTCAGCGGGACAGGCGTAATGGTCATCGTAGCGTCGTTCGTCTCGACGATATAGTTGTTTGCCGTGCTCTTTTCGTAGGCGATGCGGATGGTATACCCTGCGTCACGGACATTTTCGCCGCTATCGCGGACCGCTTTGATGCCGAGCATTTCGCTGGTAGGCTTAATGATTTCGCCATCAACGACCCACTTGAGTGCGGGTTCTGTGCCGCCGTATGCCTTCGTAGCATCGATAGCAGCAATGCGAATCAGACGAGGATGAATCTTCAACACATTAGACTCGTAAACGAGCTCGTAGTTGGAGACAGTCTGTCCTTCGCTGTTGGTAACGGTCTTGATGCCCAGCGTGCTGCCGTAGCCTGCGTTCTCATTGACAGATACGGGGTATCCATTGACGGGAACATGGCTGTGCGGGTGGTCATCGTCATGGTAGTGCTCGTGACCCTTGTGCATCTCATTGTACTTCTCAAGGCAGTAAGCGCAATCCTCAGCGGGGACATCCGTCTGATAGATAACATCACTGAGCTGAGTAGCAGTCGTCAGATACGGCAGGTTAGAGACACCGTTCGTGAATGCCAGCGGAGAGCGTGCCGCACCATTGATGACCTCAACGACATTGCCGACGGTATCGCCGCCAATCAGCTTCATGTTGTTGTAGTCTACGGTGGAGTCGTCGCCCAGTACGGTCCAGTTATTCTCGTCCGTCATATCCAGCTCATTGCCCTGTGCATCCGTGCCCAGAACCTTGAATGTGGAGTTGAAGAACGGATTCGTAGTACCGTAAATCTTCTGGCTCTCATCGACAGAGACCATAATCTTGCGCGGGCGGACCTCGATAGAACCGGGGTCTTCTGTCACAACATAGTTCTTCAGCAAATCGTAGTTGAACTCGTTCAAACCAATGTACTTGACGGGATAAGAACCGGCATCGGTCGTCTCGCTCGGTACGAGTTTATAAACGAACTCACTCTTATACTGATTCGTGTTCTTTGCTTTCAGGTCGAGTTTCTCATCATCCTGTGCAGCAGTCTTGTGGTCCTCAACGAGACCTTCCATCGTCAGCCAGCTATCAGAGCCCTTGTTCCAGTAGTAGACATCGTCTGCGTACGGGAGCTTACCCTTGAAACCGAAACCGTAAGTGGTGCTCTCGCTCTTCACCTGCGCACGAAGCGTGGTGCGGTAGATACCACCGCTGAAGGTCTTGTCGGCGATGTAGTAGTCGTTGTAGTTGTTGTTCACGAGGTACATCTCGTTGTTCTGCTCGATGGTACGAACCAGAGCGTTCAAGTCATCAATATCCTGTACAGTGTACTCGAATACGATGTTGACCGTGCCGCCAACCGGAATCGTGTCGATGTAGAACTCAGTACCATTTTGGTTCATACGAATGCCGTTCGTGGACTTCAGCGTGATAGGACCGTTACCGGCAAAGCGGCTCTTCAGGCGCAGATTCTGGATTGCGATAGGAGCAACATAATTGTTCTGTGCTGCCAGACCGTAGCCCTGGTCCTTGTTGGTGACTGCAATGGTAACAGTCATCTTCTGTCCAACCTGCGGGTTGGGCGTGCTGTAGCTGTACTTCACAGAGTACGGCAGATGGCGAATCGTATTGGTGGACAGACCATTGTAGCGGTCTGCTTTGATGACGCCGTTATCGCCGTTCGAATCGTACCCAGTCAGCTGCTCACCGGCATTGCTGTCAGCATAGGAGCCAACATAGGTCTGAGCGTTCAGGGCAACAGCGTCGTAGTTGGTGATGTTATCAATGTAGATATTCCCCTGCCCCTTTTCACCGATAGCGGCATTGTAGTAGGAGTCATATACCTTGATGTTGTTCGGGTTGACCACCGTATTCTGGTAGTTATCCTGCTCGGTCTTGGTATAGCGGGTAATATCGATGTTTTCACGTTTACCAGCAAGAATCGCTTCGTATGCCTGTTCGACAGTCATGTTTTGACCATCGTAAGGCACTGTGTCAGTCAGATACTTGTTGTTTCCGATATCATTGGAGTTTCCATCATAGTTCCACTTGTATTTGTTCGTGTCATGGTACTGACTGTGAACATACAGAGGACGCGGGTTTATGGTTCCGGTGAAATCTTCTTTTGCAATATAGTAGTTGTCAAACGGGTTGTTGACAAGTTCAAGAATCGTAACCGTCTTGATGCTGTGCAGACCCGTATGGAGCTGCTCTCTGAAGCTCGCTGTTGCGTAATCTTCGGGAGCGTATGCGTCGCAGTAGTAACCGTATGCCAGACGAGTATTCAAGTCAACAGCGTCGCCATTGACGATACCGGAGTTCTGAGTCGGTCCTTCAATCTTAATATCCTTCACTTTAGCAGTGCTGATATTGTCGTAAATCTTGTCGTTATTATAGCTGTACAGATACAGCGGGCGCGGGTAAATGTCGAAGTAGACGACATTGCCTTCGCCGGACATATACTGGTCAGGAGTTGTGCTCTCACCGCGTACCACATAGGTCTTGCCGGGGAGTGTATTTTCCCAGCAGAATGTAACGTTGTACTTCGTGCCTCTGTAAATTGCTGTAGCAGTATAGGAGCCGGTACGAACGAGCGGCTTCTTCTTGCTGTCAGTAGAAGCATTGGTGGGCTTTGTAATGTTTGCAGACTCGTTGTTGGAGTACACGATGTCGATATCATCGAGAATGCTCTCCGGAATGCCTGCATCAGTCTCGTCCCAGACGATAGACTTTGCAACGACAACGGGAGTACCGTCGTACATCTTGTTCGCAACGGTCAGTTTGACCTTGACATTGGTCGGATGGCATTCGTTGGAATCTTGGAAACCAATGTCCATAGCGTTCTTGCCGACACGACGGTACAGGCGCTGGTCAAGGTTTACAACCTTGATTTTTGCGCGACCGGCTTTGCCAGCATCAGAACCATTGTTGTCTGTGGAAGAAGATTTAATGATGATGTTGCCGTTTTCGAGCGTAGTCGTTTCGGAAACATAGGATGTACCACGAGCAGCACCGGATTTGGAAGCAGCTTTATAGCCAGCGCCGCCGCCGCCTTCGTGTCGAGTATCATCCAACTTAGCTTCGTCTTCAACATTTGCAAGTTCGTTATGCCCGGCAAATTTACCGCTGTCGACTCCATTTGCTGCGCAGACATCACCGTGTTCATAGGTTTCAGGACCCCAATCACACTGGATTGTCATGGTTTTTGTTTGTGCGCAATGGAATGTCCAGCCATCGCCGTCATGGCTTCCACCGCTTCCGCCAATAGCGAAGCCAGCGTATCCATTGGTATCTCGGCTACCACCTGTTGCGCCGGAACCACCGCCTGCAACGCCGATAAGTGCCGAAGTGTCTCCTGCATAGTTTTTGAGCTGTCCATCTACACCGGCAAGACGTGTTGCAACAGTTGTCGCGCCGCCGCCGCCACCGTAGCCGACAGGGTCCATACTATGGTAAGTTGTGTCAGGTGTACCATGACCTTCATCGTCTTTATCGTATGCAACGCAGTCATACTTGCGACCACTGGAACCGCCAGAGCCACCACCGTTGTAACCACCGTTACCGCCAGAAGCGTTACCGGGGTCTTTCCAGTCAACGGCTACGCCGCCACCTCTGTTACCAGCACCACCGGCAACAAAATAGAGCGTTGTGCCTTCTTTGATGTCAGCAGTAATGGTTACATGTCCACCGCTTTCTGCGGGAGAGGACGGACGGTCTTTTCCGAAATCTTGAGACAAACCACCGCCGCCAGCGCCCCACAGGTCAATCTGATAGGTCGCATCGAACGGTGCAGTCCAAGAAGAATACTGGTTACCATTGCTGCCGTCATTGGCACCGAAGTCTTGGTCAGCTCTACGGACATTCTTCTCATCAATGTAGAAAAACACCTGTTCGTTGGTTCCGTCATATTCTTCCCTATCATAGCAATGATATTTGACGGCATTGCGCCAGAACCATTGCCAGATTTCTTTCGGATAAGAATAGTCGGAATGCAACGCATAACCATTCTTCAAGTAAGGAGCATAGTTTTCATCCGTGTCTTTCAGCCAGCCACGTCCATCGACTTCAATGCCCAGCTCTGCCATTGTTTTGCCCTGAACATCAATGGTTTCCCTCTGATTCGTTTTCATATCAATGCGCGTTGCTTTTTGCATCGCACCTTGATAGCGGACAGATGTGTCGATTTCCGGCTTATCACTAGATGAGTATGTTGTACGAGATGTTTCTCTCGTGATTCCATATGGGAATTCTTTGACAATCTGATACCGGGTCATGATATAGCGAAGACCATTCGGAGCTTCGATTGTCAAATCCGGGTACATGAAGATGGAGTGTTGGTCAAGACCACATCCAACCTGCTCACGCTCGTTTGCGTGGATACTAATGTTGTAGTCCAGCCACAGCTCCGCACCGGTGTCGGTGTGCTCCATGTCGTAGCCACCGTTCACATAGTCAAAGTTGTGAGCCTTCGTGTAGGTAATGGTCTGACTCTTCAGATTCGTGCTGTTGTAACCACGAATGTACTCCAAATAGGGACGGCACTGGAAGTAGAAGTGCTCAGTACCAAAGTCCATCGGGTTCGTAGCAGATTCAATATGCAGACTGGTTGTAATGGTCCATTTTGCGTAGGGGCTGTTGATGTCGAACGGTTTGCTGTTCAGCATCGTATCCTCAACAGGCTTAATATCATCAATCGTGATGTAAGCCTTGAATTTACCAAAGGGACCAATGTTGTTGTGTTCCGTTTCGATTTTGTCCACGACTTGCTTCATCTGAGAATTAGCATCCGTGTCAATGTCGTAATGGGTCTTAACGATGTTCTTGAAGTCTTTGTAGTTGGATGTTGTCAAGCCTACGCCATTGTTGGCATAACTATTGATGTTGATAGCACCAATAATCGGCTTGTACTCTGTGGATGTAGAAGTTAAGTCATCTTGGAAGCCCCACTGCAGAACGGGAGTCAACAAGCGGTCTCCTGATTCGGTCAGTTTGCCGGGAGCGAATGTAATGGTTGTTGTGTAGACAGCAACATTATTATCCGCAATCAGCGGATTGTTCCAATCACCGCGTGAACTGTTCCAACCATCAACAACCGATTGGTCGGTTTCTTCTTCAGACCAGTAGTTCTGACCAAAAGTGCCGGATGCGTCATTCTCATCATTGTGCTTCTGCATCATCAAAGCCTGAGCTTTCATGGTAGTAGCAGAAATGTAAGGAGCATCGACAGTCAACAGACCGTAGCGGCTCTGGTCATACTTTGCATTGTCTTCATCACCGTTAGCGCTGTCAGAGGTTTCCACCTTGGTGCGCTTATCGTTGAAGCGATAGCTTGCGACGATACGGAACTTGTAGCCTGCCCAGTTGTAATCAGCAGCATACAGCGTCAGTTTGACGGTGGTGTGCTTCTGAGCGCACTGCTGGTCAGTGAATCCGTCGGGACGCCAGAAAGTGCCGGGCAGCCACTTATTATCGTGAATCTTGCTTTCGGTCTTAGCGCCTTCTTTCAGCGTATCAACCGTGCTCGATTCAACTTTGATTTTCGCATGCTGACTGCCGTCAACCGTGTTCAGCGTATAAGTGCCGCCAAATGTGGTTGAAGTTTCGACATCCTGCCAATCATCGTCATAAGGTCCAATGTACTGAACCTTGACATTGTATCCCTTGTCGCCAAGACCCTTCCAGTAATCGGATTCAAATGTGAAGATTGCCTGGTCCTGCGTCATAACACGCTGGTTCGGAGACTGCGTCATGGACATTGGGCGCTCTTCAATCTGGATGATACCGGAGGCTTCCGGCGTGATGACACCGGGGTCGATGGTAGAGTAGACTTTACCCTCAATCAGATAGTCGGTACGCAACTGAATCGCATGACCGGTGTAAGCCAGCATGGAAAGCTGCACATCAACAGAGCTGTGCGGGTAGTTATTGATACCATCGTTGCCGTCATGGAAGATGGGCGTTCCGATGACACCACTGACAGAACCGTCAGAGGTGGTAAAGGTCTTATTGGTAATCTTCGTCCAGTCTGCAACAACATCACTCGTATTGCGCAGGTCGACGATACGATAGTACCAAGTCACAGCGCTGTCGCTGATAGGCTGGTTGTAGATGATACCGGAGCCCTTCAGGACTTTGGAGGTCTCACCTTCCCAGTATTGGTAGTTCTCGATAGGCGTTGCTTCAACCTTCAGCAGTTCCAGAGGAACCGTCTCGCAGTCGTTCCAGAAATGCGGAGGAACCTTTGCAACAATAGGACCGTACTTTGTGACCTCATTGCCGTTCTTATCATAGACGCGGGCACGCATAATCGTGGAGCCGCCTTGATAAATACAGGGTAAGTTGGAGATGCAATACTGGTCAACATTGTTGACTACGCAGCTAAAGTCATCGCCCGGCTGCAACAGTTCGAGGTTGTCCTCGTAGCGGATATGGACGGTGTAGCCTTCGTGAATCTGTCCATCATTGAACAGCTTGGCGTCGCTCAGCTTACCGTAGATACGGGCAATACCGGTGGTGCGAACAGAAGGAGCGCTACTGCCGCTGTCTTTGAAGACCGTGTCCCAACCGTTTTTCTTGTTCGTGCCAAGGTTCCAGTCGTTGCCGTCACCGGTACGATAAGCACCGAGAGTGCCGGTTTTGTTGTCGAACAAAGCTGCATCACGAGGCACTTTCACATCGAAATACTTCGAGTTCCAGTGACCTGTGAAGTTCTTGATGGGTTTCCAGTTGGCGGAATTGAAGCCCAACTTCTGGAGGTTCAGGTCCTCCATCAATTCATAGCAATCGTTCAGAGAATACCAGTAACTGCCGCCGTTGGCGAGAGCCGTCAGAATCTTCTTCGCGTTTGCCGTGTTGACACGGTGGACGAAGTGCGTCATCTGCTGGTCGCCTTGGTCAGCGGCACAGACTTCGCACTGTTTGCGCTGGGAAATCCACATCAGGGTATTGACGCACAACTGCATTTCTTCCGTAGATGCGTTGTTCCAGCTTCCGTTGCCATTATCAATCGGAAGGTGTCCAATTTGGTTCATGACAAAGTTACCGGAGCCTGCAAGGTAGAAGTTGTTTGTGCCTTGGCGACCGTCAACGGTAGGCTCGTACAGCTTGCCCAAGCCTGCATCCGTGAAATCAGAGGCGCAACCATTATACTGCACCCAAATATCATCAAATGCGACCTGACCATTACTATGCGTCAATGCAGCGGGAATCGTATCTCCCTGATTGAACTTGTAAGGCCAGTTGGTAGGCGTACGGTGTTTGATGTCGGGGTTTGCCATAGCCTGCTCATAGGTATAACCGCCATTCGTGCGGATATACAAGCTGCGGCCACCATAAATGGTGGATTTTGCGAACGGACCATGAGAGCCACCGGAAGACATGATAGCGGAAGGAACCGTCAGCGGGTCGACAATCCAACCAAAATACTCTTCATCACTGGCGGAATAGTATCCGGAGCCAACGAGGGTGTTGGAGTTGTTCTCACCCATCAAGGCGTTCATGTTCCAGTGACCGGTGTTGACCTTGTAGCTGTTGACCGAATAATAACGAGTAGCCGTATCATTCGGGTCAATATTCTTCTCGGTGTATTTAACGTTCGGATAGCCGGAACCGCCGCCGTAAGCGTCGAAGTAAGCACCCGCATACGCGTACATGGTGTCGTGACCAATTCCAAAACCATAGCCATTGCCGATGAAATTCTTCAAGGCGTAGTAGGCTTTGCCGGAAAGGTCGGGCTCACTGTAGTAGCAGGTGCCCCAATATACGCTGTCGTTGCGGTAGTTGCCCTCAGCATCCTTCAGATACTGGTCGGGGTCAATGTTAAAGTCATTGGCGGATACCGTGTTCAAAGTGATATGTGCCATATCGTTGGCGCTGTAGCCGTTATGAGTAGCTTGCGTCACATACTCCTTAATCGTAAGGGGCAGTGTGATGCCGCTTTCCTCAATAACATAGCAGAACAGTACCTGTACAGCATCTTTGTAGGAAGTGCCACGTCCGGCAGCAGGGATAGACACAGCGGAGCCTGTCGCGGTATTACCCACAATGTTCGGGTTGTAGTAACGGAAGTAAACTGTCTTTCCATACCACTCGGAGTTGATTTCCAGCTTGCCATCAGTAAGTGTAAAAGACCGATACTTTCTTGTTGCGCCTGTTGGAAGTCCGTCACTGTTCAATTCGTTAGCAACAGCCCAACTTCTAAAGCCGGTCGATGTGATTTTTGACCAATAGCGGTCTGCCTGTTGTGGGGTGACTTTGCCTTCAGCAAGCCAACCGCCTTTGCCGTCTTGACCGTAAAGTTTGGCGTACATGTCAGCGGTCAGGTACTCCATACCGGCAGACAAACCAGTGACCCACTGGGGATTGCTCTGGCTGTCGAGCTGGACACCTGCGGCGTAGGTAGCAATGCCGGACAGCGCAAGGCGCTGCTTCAGCTTGTCCTCAACGGACAGGTCGTTGTAGATGTCGTCCTCAGACGCATCCATCGACGGGATATGGATGGTGATTTCGCTCATAAACGTATTGTCCAGAGCGTCATCGGTCAGCTTGCTCTCATCAGCACCCAGCGCAACCAGTGCCTGCTTAGCGGCGGCAATGTAGTTGTCGTCAGCAATCGTGATTACACAGCGGTATGTGGTGTAAGCATCATACTCGTCAACGGTATGCGTGTAGGTGTCAGAGGTTGCGCCTTCGATTGCTTCCCAGCCATTGGCTTCGAGAGAATCAGGGTCAACCTCTTCCTCTGTCTGAACTTCAGCAGGCTGCACAGCAATGTCGTTGTTGGTGCTCTCTGCGAAAGCAAACTCGTTGTTTTCGTTCAGTGTGCCGGTGGCATGCTCATTGTCCTTGTCTGCGGAAATGACCACATTGCCATCGACCATTGTTGCTGTGATGGTGAATCCTTCCAGCGCGTAGTTGCGCGTTCCGAATTCGATGTTTACATTGCTTGTGTCAGCGCCGATAGCTTCCATCGCGGAGACAACCGCACGGTACAGCTCGATACCAGACCAACCGGCATCGGGATTTTCCGCAAGCACCTCAGCGGGGGTCTTGCCCTCAACAAGGAAGCCATAAGCCGTCGGCTCGTCGCCACCGTAATCATACTCCATCAAATCTTCGTCGTACTCAGTAGTCTGAGGCTCGATGAATCTCTTGTACCACTGATACTGAAGGTTGACGTCGTCACGATTGACATGTGCGTTGAAAGTCACTTCGTCGCCGATTTCAGCATCGATTTGACCCTCAGTCGCATCATCTGCCAAACCAACGGCAACAAAATCACTTTCGCTGACATCGGGAGTCTCCGTTTCCTCCGGCTCTTCCGTCGGTTCCGGCTCAGCCGTTGCCTCAGGAGACTCGGTGGGTTCAGGAGTAGGGGTGGGTGCTTCCGTAGGTACGGGAGTCTCCTCCGGCTCGGTAGCATCCGTTTCGTCAGGCGTTTCCGTAGCAGCGGGAGCCTCCGTTGCTTCGGGTTTGGTTACCTCCCCTTCCGTCGTAGAAGAAGAGGCGGCAGAATCAGTCGCGTCAACTTCCTCTGCAGCATCAGTATCGGATACTGCATCCGTAGTAATGCTGCTGTCAGTAGTGGCTTCTGCTGCATAAGCAATCGTCGTGCTAAATGTAGAAAAAGTCATTACCGCTGCGAGAAAAGCCGAAGCGACACGCTGCCAAGTTTTGCCTTTAGACATAGCTTTCTCCTTTCTTAAATTATGCCAAGTCATACTCACTATACAACCTCGTTCCTATATCTGCACATATAATGGCGGAGCTATACAGTTAGCACGCTTGGCTATGGTATTGTTATACCACGATTCGCACACTTAGTCAATCACGAATTTTCGGTTTGTAACGAAAACTATTAGTTGTTTTCTCTGCTTATAGACATTTTCTGCATTTTGGTTTCGTAAAATGAAATTGGAGCAAAAAAATCAAAATTTTTGATAAAATCCGTTGTATTTCTGAAATTTTAAGTGTATACTACTGAATAGAAGAGGTGAGAATATGCTGATTGAATTTAGTGTGAAGAACTACCGCTCCTTCCGTGATGAAGCCGTCCTTTCTATGGAGGCAAACGGCTCCGGTACACTGAAAAGTGTGCTTATTCCCTTTGGTGGGATTCAAATTTTGCCCGGCGTTGCCATTTACGGAAAGAATGGCGGCGGCAAGAGCAATGTAATTCGTGCTTTTTGGCTTGCCGTTCAGTTCATTAAAAACGCACAAAAGACCCAACACGAGAATGCTGCGATTCCCGTTGTTCCATTTGCTTTGAATGATTATTCCGCATCGGAACCGACTGAGTTTTCTTTCGTATACACCTTAGACGACATCAAATATTGGTATAGCTTTGCCGCCACGAAAGAAAAGGTATATTCTGAGTCCTTGTATTATGCGCCTAAAAAGCAGAAAGCTCTGGTCTTTGCCAGAGATGGGCAGACTTTTACTTTCACAACTGACAAATCACGCAGAAATCTGATTAGTAAGGTTGTAGCAGACAATCAGTTGTTCTTCTCTGTCGCCTGCACTATGAACGATGATGTTTGTGCCATGGCTATGTTCTGGTTCCGTCAAATGGTCTATTTTTCAAGAGACTATTCGGATATTCCCCGTCAGTTACTCGAATACTCCAATGACTCCAATATGCTGAAAGCAATTTCCGATTACGCAAAGGCTGCTGACGTTGGTATCGAAGATATGAAATTTGAAATCAACAGTAAAGAAATCAACGAAGAGGCGGATTTGCCGGAGAATATCCCGGATGAAGTCAAAGCAGCACTCGTGCAGTTTATGCACTTGCTTTCTGAGACTTCTAACAACTCAGAAACTCACTTGAAGATGGGACAGGTTACGGCTACTTCTATGCACCAAGGTGAGGAACGCGGCGGAAGACCTTGCATTTATTCGATGGAACTCTCCGATGAATCCGACGGCACCAGAAAGCTGATGGCACTTGCTCCTGCGATTGAATCTGTTTTGTCCAAGGGCGGGCTGCTATTGGTCGATGAAATCGAAAAAGAGCTCCACCCTGCCCTTGTAGATTTCATCGTTTCCAAGTTCCAAAGCAAAAGAACCAATCCCAATGGTGCGCAGATTGTGTTTACGACGAACAGCACCGAATTGCTGAGTATGGAGCTGCTGCGTAAAGACCAGCTTTACTTTGTTGATAAGGACAAAGACGATGGGGCTACGGAACTGTACAGCATCAGCGATTTCTCAACGAGAACGACAGAAAACATTCGCAAAGGATACCTTCTCGGCAAATACGGAGCAATTCCCAATGTTGAAATCGAGGAAGTAGAGTGATGGCTCGCAAATTTATAATCGACGAGATTCGGCTTTTCTTTGGCGTTGAAGAGAAAGATATTGGCAATTGGACGAACCGTTTAGAAATTACCTAGCGTCTGCGGAGGCTGAGAAAATAATCAAAGATTCCACGTACTAGAACAACTTGAAATGTTTGTACAATCTATAAACAATCGCTCAACACAAATGACTTGAGCGCAAATTTATGGTATAATGTATTTGTAAGCTAAAAGTAGTTGGAGGGTGATTCCGATGCAGTAAAACAGGCAATGGCAATGTGGCTGGCGATAGCGGAAATACACAGCAGACAAGATGGGTCAAAAATATAGGCAGACCCGCTGTTATAGGGGCGACCCCGTGCGGGAAGCATATGCAGCATCCAAGGGTCCGTGCCTAGAGACTCCCCACAGTCTATAACCGTGGGATTGTGCAATACGTATTATGTGTTGCCACTCTTTTAAGATTGAAATACATGGAGCCGACCTACAGGAAGGATAACTATGATGCTACCGCGCGTATTGCCCAGAACTATCCAACAGCGGTGAAGAATGCTACAATTGTGCTGCAGAACCTTTTGCAAGAAGGCATGCCCGGTTTAGAGGACACGGACGAGCGAAATCGCTGGTTGTGTACGAAATGCAAGACATTTTCTACTGTGCAAGAGGCAATTGTTTTTCTTGAAGGCTTGCAAAGTTAAGGCTTTATTAGATTATTAAGGAGGGATGGCAAAACGCTGTCCCTCTTTTTATGGACAACTATACAAAATTGCGGTATACTTTTATCAAAACAAACTCTCCTATAAAGTGAGGTGTTCTCCCGCGTGCTATTCCAACTGATGAACAAAGATACCCCGTGGCTCCTATTCGACTGTTATGAGGACGAGTTCGGCTTTACGGCTGGCAAAGAAATCGAATGGTACACTCTGCTCAGACCCATTGGCTATAATAACATCGGTGATTTTCTTGATGCACGCAAAGCACCTAAGCACAGAAAACACATAGCAGAGCTTCTGAAAAAGTATGGCTGTGAATCCACCGAGAATTTCTTGCGAGTAACACATGCACTTTCTCTCAATGATACCTTTTGGGTAAAAGAGCCGGAAAGCCTTTTGTCGTGGGATGAAGTTTCCTTATACCGCAACGAGTTTGATGAACTGGTTTCCAACGCGGCCTTCGATGGTGTTATTTCCTCCACCACGCTTTCTTCAACATCCCCCGAATTTGGAACAGATGGCGCTTATGCAAAGTGCTGGCAGCGGGAAAATGATACGGTTTATCTGTACAAAAGCGGCAGCGACACCTATGAAATTGAGCCTCTATCTGAATTTCTCGCGTCACAGGTAGCCGATATTCTTTGCCGCAACCATGTCGAGTACGACCTTGCCTTCTATCACGAGCGGCTGGCGTCAAAATGCAAGCTGTTTACCAGCGAAAAATATGGTTTGGTGAAAATGTCGGCATTGCCGGTTCCCAACCGCAGAAATCCTGCGGCACTTTTGCGTTTTGCCGCGCAGTATGGCAGCGAAGACCTGATGCGCAGGATGTTTGTCTTGGATGCGCTCATTCTCAACATCGACCGTCACTTAGGAAATGTCGGTTTTCTTTTCGATAATGATACGATGCGCATTACCGGCATGGCTCCCATATACGATAACAACCGCAGTCTACTGTTCCAATTCGATACGGAAGCCCTTGAAAAGCGTCCGGAGTGGTGTATATCAAAGTGTGAGCCAAGAATCAGCGGAGATTTCATCAAGACTGCGCAGGCAGTCCTTACAGACGAGTTGAGAGCAGACCTAAAAAACATGGTCGGCTTTCGATTCCAAGCGCCGGTGGGCATCAATGTTCCGATGGACCGGTTGGAGGCGTTGAGCCGAATTCTGAATATACAACTGAAGAAAATCCTACAGTGATTAAAGGGAGTCGCAAAATGCGGCTCCCTTTTCTGTAATTATTCGTGTAAAATCGCACAAATAAATAGCTAAAACTCACACTAAATGACATGAATAGCAAGAAAGACGCTGTGCGCTCCATCTAACTACTCTGGAAGTCGTTCTGGAGGTACTCGGTGGCGGTGCGGTGTTGAGGTATGCGCAAAGAAGAGGAGGTCACCCCATGCGTGGGTAGCCTCCTCTATTTTTATGTTGTGTACGGGTTCCTTTTTGCACTACTGAAGTCATACTCGTTGCGCATCGCAGTGTTTTCTCTTGCGAAGTTGTATCTACCCCAAAACTGCGTAGCAAAGCTTTTGATGTCTACTGCCTTATAGCATTCTTCCAACCATGATGGTTCATATGACAGCAGGTTCCTTTCGATGCTTTCTGCTGTGAATTGCTTTTGCTTTTCAATCTCTGCTTGGACTTTTTCTTTCGTCCAACCATTTTGGCTCATACGCTCTCTGATGCTTTCCGAAGCAGAGCGAAAGTAGTAAAGGTGATACGCCAGCATTGCCAGAAGGTATGCCTGCTTTCCTTCCGAGCTTGGCTTCAGATGCCGTTCTCTTAGAACCTGCTCATAGGCTTCCTCTACCAATTTCGGAAGCTCATTCTCCGGCATATTTTCGCCGAGCGACAAGAGCTCCAAGAAATCTTTAATGACTGGCTTGTCCACTACCAATTCGGTAATCGTCACGCCGAACACTTGCGCGAGCTTTTGCATGTCTTCGACCGACGGTGTGTTGATGCCGAGTTCCCATTTGGAAATCGTATGATTGGATACGTTGAGCTTATCTGCCACCTGCTGCTGTGTCATATTGGTTCGTGTGCGGTAGCTGCTGATGTTTTGCGCGATTGTTGTCATGGTTGTCATCTCCTTTGCCACCATTGTACGTCTGTTGTAATTTTGTGGCAATCGATGAAAAATCTATCGCTGTTTTGTGTAAAACAGAAATTCATTCTGTGTAAAGCAAAGCTAGTATCAATTTCACAAATTTATGGTATAGTATAAATAGGTATCCAAAATTACAAAAAGGAGTTAGTAATATGTATCTAAAAAATCTTAATGCTTTGTACATTGATATGCAGAAAAATGGTGCCGATTCGGTAGTTTTTGTTGCACAGGTTGAAGGCCACCCGTTTTCATGTGTATTTGCCACAGTAACTGGCGAATTTCATTTGTTCGTAACGACCTTGGGAGAGGACCCTTTTACCATTGACATTCAGGTAGATAGCAACTTCAATGTTGCAAATGGGTTGTATTTGCCAAACGACCTTTACGAAAAGCTCGCGCATTATCTTGGAATCAAGAAAGGGCGGGGAGCCCCTTTCCGTCCAATCAGCTTTATTCAAAAGCTTGATTCTGTAACGCCTACCAAGTACAACGGAAATTGCCCCGCGCGGCACGATGTCGCTGCATTGGCAATGGCTGCCAGCCCTGAAAAATACGATGACATTGATAAACGTTATTTTTGTGGTTGGCATCGGAACCCTGCCGGAAAATCTGTTCGAGAGAAGAACCGCAACAAAAGTTTGTTGTACTTTCCTGCTAAAGAAGTCGAAATGCGTAAAAAATTAAATATGAGTTCTTGTTGGAGTGCAAATCCAGACGATGAAGTGTTAATTGCGCTCAACCAGCTCGTAGCTGATGAGGATATTCCGTAAAGAACCAGCATAGAATTCATCATGCTCGCGTACTTCTTTGTCAATGGCATTTATAGATTCTACTTTACGCTTAACCCCTTCAAGCGTATTGAGTGCTGACGGCTGTATCAACAGCAAATACCCTTTGCCATCATCGTCGAACATAATATCCGGTACAAACGGGATGTATTCGTCCGAAGGGTCCATACTCTCGCCATTTTCGTTGAAACCAGCGTCATAGAAGCGTTTATTTGCATTTCTAAAGTACCGGCCTTGTTGCTCTGACAGTTTGCTGAACAGAGCCAGATTACCGTTCCCTATAGTGCTTTTCACGATTAAAAAGTGTGGAGGCAGTTCTTCAACTATCTGGACATCGTCCGTGCCCCAAATGTAGTGATGTAAAATCATTGTGTTTCCTCCGTTGACAACTTACGAGCAGGCTCATCTGAAAAGGTGGGTCTGCTTTTTTGTTTTGTTGGTGCAATGTAGAACACCATCTTCCCCTCAACTACACGCCACTTTTTAACTGTCCAGCGTTTGTATTGTTCGAATTGATAGTATTCTTCCCATTCTTCTTTGTTGCTTTTCTCGTATGCTTTATCGTATACTCTGTCTACCAATATTTTTTCCGTCGCGACATCAATGAGTTGGTAGTCAAAGTAGATGTCTGTTCTGCAGCTTACAATAGTCTCCAGCTTCAATTTAACTACCTCCTTATTTCACATAGAGTACGATTTCATCAGTATCTGATATTGTCCACTCTGTTACTTTTTCACTTGCATAGCATTTGGGAACATCCTTCGACTTACCACAAAAGACTTCTTCATCGCTGTAACCATCAGCAGAATCCGATTTATAACGGGCGATGTGAACGGTTAGTTCTTTGTCTCCTGCCAATGCAAGGAATGATTTTACGGTTGGTTTCATGGTTTTGCCTTCTTTCCTCTTGGCGGCAAAATGTAAAATATCATCTTACCATCTTTTGCTTCCCACGCTCTCACAGTTTTCCATTCATATGCAAGAAATTGGTCATAGTCCTTGTTGTCATCGACCGTGTAGGTTTTGTCGTGAACACGGTCTACAAGCACTTCCCCTGTTTTAATATTCACTATAGCAAAATCAATATAGGGGTTTGTGCAGCAACCATTGCCCATCAAATCATGTATTGTAACCCTATAGCAATCTCTATTTGAGTTTTCCACATACTTGATTAGTCGCTCAGGCTGATTGACCCAGACCAGAACAACAAGAACAGCCGTTTTGTCTCTGACATACCAGTCGCTTATGCAGTATTTACTTAGCATATCCTCTGGAACATCTTTTACTGCTCCCTCAAATACTTTTTTTACTGATAGCACGTAGTCTTCCATTATTTCGATTTGCTGTGTCACTGGTTTTTTTGTTTGTGTTAAAAGGTCTTTAAGTTTTATTGGCTTCATTGCCATCACTGCCTTTCATTCTACGCGCTGAACCAACTCATAGCTGATAATATCATTCCTTAATGAGCCGACATAGTATTCATCGTGTTCACGAATCTTTTTGTCTGTTGCAAGTATGCCATCGATTTTATGTCTAATGTCGTCTATCGTGTGAAGCCATGAGGGCTGCATCAAGCATAAATAGCCAATGCCATCATCGTCGTACAAGATGTCTGGCACAAACGGAATGTACTCGTCTGAGGGGTTCATACTTTTGCCTTCATCGTCAAAACCTGCGGCGTAAAAGCTCTTGTCGGAATTGCGAAAGTAATGGCTCTGATGTTTTGTGAGTCTGCAAAAAAGAGCTAAGTTGCCATAGTGCTTTGCTATCAGAAAATGTGGTGCTACCTCCTCGATGATGTCGATGTCGATATCACCCCAAATGTAGTGATGTAAAATCATTGCGTTTTCTCCATTGATAATTTGTTCTTCATTGTTGGCTTCATCGCCTTGCCTTCTTTTTTCTTGGCGGCAGAATATAGAATATCATTTTCCCATCTTTTGTTTCCCACGCTCGAACCTGCTTGCGTGCATAAGGTAAGAACTTTGCGTAATCATCAACATCATCAACCGTGTATGTCCTATCGTGGACGCGGTCAACAAGCACTTCACCTGTTTCTATGTTGACGATTGCATAGTCAGTGTATGGGTCAATGCAACAAAAATTGTCCAATAAGTCATGTAAAGTAATCATAATAATCACCTCAAATCACAAAGGAGTTGTTAGTCTATGCCAAAGTACACAGAGGCTTTTTTCAACATCACACACAAACCGGTCACAATCATGCAGATACGCAACGAGTACAATCTCGACCATACGGTTTATGAAAGGCGGTACAAGGGACACATATTTTGCCCATACTGTAAAGCTGTTCCACTGACAGTTGTCCACACGAACGGTCTCCTTTATTATCGCGGACACCCACACGAAGAACACGGCGAAGGATGCATGTACACATTGAAAGAAATTGTAATCAAAGATGTCGAGAAAATTGGAGGCGATATTGAGAAGCAAGCTGTTTCTCAACTCGACATGCTTTTGCGTTCGATGGTTGATAACAATCAAAAACCGGATACCACAAAAACCGGGAACTCCGGACAAGATTGTAGAGACATTCCTGTTGTGCATCGGCAACAAACATTGCAAAAACGCCTTCCCCAATGCCGTCTTGAACTTTTGCCAGAGTTGTTAGCCGCAAACGAAGCGCCTCGAGAAGTCAATATTTATTATGGCAGAGTGCTTTGCGAAGTTGTTAGCGACAAAACCCCTTATAAAGGAGCTGATGTAAAGGTGTTAGTCGTAAAAGATATAGTAACAAAGAAAGTCATCATGGGGCTTACAATGTCCTTAGCTGTTTGGAGTCATTTTACAACTGACACGCAAGCATTGCTGCAAGCTGCACAGCAACCTCTTCATATTGCGTTTCTTGGCAGTCCATCATCTTTGCAAACCCAAAAACTAAAGTTATCCCATATGTGCTATCTTAGAAGGTCTACATTCTTGCAAATCCTGGAGGGGTGGATTGCTTGATACAATTAAGCGCGTACCATCTGTTTCCACCTGCCAATTTGATATGATACGTTCTCCGAGTGTTTCATCCACATCTTTAACAACACCTTCAAATAGAGGAGCATCAAACCAAAGACCTTCATCAATGACAATTCTCTGCGTGGCAGGGTCCTTGGCTGTGCGCAGGAGTTCTTTCAGCTTTATCGGTTTCAATTCCGTCACTGCTCCTTTCTCTTTTCATTGTATTCAACTCGCACATTCTGGCAAACGAAAAAGGAGGTTCCTTGGTGGAGTCTCCTTTTGTTGTTTGTTCGAAGGTTCCGTATCAGTCTAATTAAGGGTAATATTTAACCTCCGATGCTTGGCGTACATGTTTTAATTGCTGTGTGATTCGCAATTAAATTAGTTTTGTTTGTTCGAATTGTATAGTGATAGGTAATAATTCTAATCTAAGCAAAAAACTTTAGGCTGTAAAATTCAAGATTAACTATGCGTAAATTCGCGTGATATAATAATATCGGTGAACACATTTCTTCTGTACAGGATGTTATTTGCTTGCTGGGCACACTAATAAAAGGGGACCTCTATTTTAGAGGTCCCCTTTTAAGGAAATAAATAGCGAAACTGTTAACTTATAAAAAGAAGCGATTTTGCGGTATAATTAAGTACACCCAAATTCACAGTCTCCGCCACTACCATTGGAATTGTATAGTGATAGGTAATAATTCTAAACAAACAACGTACAAACACCAAATTCGAGATTGACGCTTTGATACTTTTGTGGTATTATAGTGTCAGTAAACACATCTCTTATGTGCCAGATGTTGTTTGCTTGCCGCGTAGCTGGTCTCTTCAGCTATGCGGTTTTCTTTATTTTCCCCCACTTCACACCGTGCGTGCGATTTTCACCGCACACGGCGTTCCATCGACGAATTCTCGCCGACTTGAGGCCATCACTCCGGTACTCATTACAAGTACCATCATCGCTGCGACCTCTGCTTTTCAGCACCGGTTCGGCTGCTTATTGTTCTTCGTCAGCCTACATCCTTGTTGAGGATGCCCAATACCTTTCCTCGTTCCAATAACCCTATCCGTTACCATACACCTTTAGGTGCCTGCTATGGGACCGATGACTTCTTTGACAGCCTTTCGTACGCAAGTCCTTACTTAGCTGTATCATCGACATGCATCACTGCATGGACTGTATCCCTTTACTTCGCAGGTTCGTCGGGCTCTTTTAGAGCCATGCTCACCGTGGGTGTTTTATGGACCACCGGCATATCAGTTGGCTGCTTGAGTCAACCTTCTGCCGACTTCACCGAGCTTCGTACGGTTAAGCTTTCGCTTTCTACCGCACGTCGGAGTTTATGGTGGATGTTTCCATCCATTGGGTTATCAGTTCTCCTGCAGTTTATTACTGCAGTGCGTAACCTTTTATGTTACGAACGAGTCGCACCTTGCGTCCAGTCAATGCCAGAGCCAGGCTGTCCATTGGGGTCATGAGGAATGTCATAACCACCGGAACTGCCACCGTCTCCCCCACTCGGCTGAGAAGGTTCAGCAGGAGCCGGAGCGGGCTCAGCCGGTGCGGGTGCCGGTGCGGGAGCAGGTGCCGGAGCAGGTGCCGGAGCCTGTGCAGGAGCGCTTGGCGTTACCGCCTGTGCGGGTGCCGTGTAGCTCGGAACAGTGGATGTGCCAGCAGAGGTGCTGCCGGAGTAGTTGTTCTTCGTGGTGGTGGCAGCCTTCTTCTGCTGGACCGTGAGCTCATAATCTGCGCTCACGCTGTTGTCATCCTCGCTGGTAGCGGTGATGGTAGCATTCCCAGCAGCGACTGCAGTAACCTTCCCAGTCTCATCGACGGTAGCTACGCTCTCATCGCTGGAGGACCAAGTGACTGCCGGGTTGGTAGCCTCTTCCGGCGCTACGGTAGCCGTGATGGTCACCGTGTTGCCAACATTGAGGATGCCTTCTGTCTTGTCGAGGGTAATACCCTCCACCTTTGTGGTGACAGTTACCTTGGTGGTGGCGCTCAAGCCATCGGGCACAACGCCGAATGCAGAGTCGAGATTGTCCGGCACCGTGACAGTTTCGGAATCTGCGGTGGTTTCGGAATTTTCGCCTTCCGTGGGCGTTTCCTCATCCGTTACAACTGCAGCAGCTTCCTGTGTAGCTGTCTCGGCTGTTGCAGGAGCATCTGCAACAACATAGGTAGTGATGGTGCATTCGCCGTCAGCGACTGCCGTGACAAGACCATTCTCATCTACGGTAGCTACGCTATCATCGCTGGATTCGTACGCGAGCTTGACTTCCGTGGCATCCTCCGGTGTCATCTTGGCATCCAGATTCTTAGAGTTCTCGCCGTTCGTGACAAGCTCCAAGGTTTCGGGTGCTTCTACACCGGTGGGTGTGATGACAACCTTCACATGAGTAGTGGAGGAAATGTTCACATCCTTTGCGGAAGCCGTGACATTAGCCTCACCTGCACCGACTGCGGTGATGAGACCGGTGGCATCGACCGTGACGACCTCTTCATCGGAGGAGGTCCACTCGATGGTGAGCTTCGAGGCAGCCTCGGCAATCTTTTCCTGCTCGGCTTTATCGTCCGTGCCGTACTCGATTTCCAGCTGCTGCGTCTCACCCTTTTCCATCACTACATTCGGAGGCAATCCGATGGAGTTGATGTCAACACCGCATCCAACCAGCGACAGTGCCATTGCTGCGGCGGCAATGACCATCGACATGATTTTCTTCTTCATATTCAATTTTCTCCTTCCCGGCGTCTGGTGCCGAGGCAACATAATTGTGATAGGTTCAGCCGACTCTATGCAGCTTTGGATTTCGTCATCGACGAGGCTGTGAGCCATTGGTCGCCTATCCTTCTGTACATCTGCATTATACCATAAATTTGTAATTTCTACAACCAAGGTTCGTAAAAGTTAACAGTTTAGTCATATAACAAGATGAACAGATTATCTTGCCTTAACTCCTTTCGCTGTATTTGTTGCACCTCCTATTGTATGCAGAATATGTTTGCCCGTCAAGCAACAAAATGGTTGCGGGGATGAGGATTTTTGAGCTAGGAGGATGGGCTATATAGGCCTATATAGGGACGGTTTCCACTTCTTCTTTTGCCACTCCCCTTCTTGCACAAAAATAAAAGCCCAGTGGTCAAATAGTTCCAAATGTCAATATGATTATTCTGCTAATTTGATACATTCTGTGGGAGTCTTCTCTTGTACTACAAGACGCCATTGGACACTACCGGAAGGTTGTACTGTCGTTCTGGAGGATTCCCTCTTTTGGTGGTGGGCTTTGTTGAGACCTACTCCCCCGACGAAAAAGAAGAGGTCCCGCCTCGATAGCAGGACCCAAAGCATGTTTTCGTTCGGTGCTCGCTTAGCACCTATCCGGTTTGAGGTTCACACGCACAACTCCTCCAGAGGCTCTTCACCACGGTGCGTGCCGGAACACAATGGTGTATCATCGCCTTTCAGCATCAGCTCTCTTGTCTTGTTGTAGCCACATTGCAAATAGTTGTCAATGCCACAGCTCACATTGGAGCTTGTGTAAGCCATTTTGCAGCACTTATTTGCTTGATTTTCTCCAGCATATATGATTAAATCAGATACAGCGGTGAAAATATGCCATTTTTACTTCTCTCCTTTGTAACAAGGAATTAAGAAAGACTGTCTCCGCCACAATAAGTGGAAGCGGTCTTTTCTCTTTTATTTGCTTAATGAAGTTGATTTGTTATTCCCTTGAAGAACTCAGCGCTCCAGATGTCCAATTGGGACGTGTCTCTTATAAACGGCTTAACATCTTGTTTCGCCTGCTCATAATCAATAGTATCGAATTTGTCGCATAGCATCGAACGAAGAATTTTAATGTCAAAAGCATCCGTCTCCGTTAATACTTCACTTTGAATCAGTCGCCATTGCAGATGCTTCAGGTTTACGCTCGCCCCTTTTGAGAGATAGAACACATAATCATACAAATCGCGCCCTTTTACGCGATTATGCCACGCACGACATAAAACCGCATGAATCTTTCCGGCAAAAAGAGACGGCATATCATACAGGTTGACTTCATAGGGAAATGGCGTTAGAGGGAATTCACGCTCAAATGTTGCGTAATCCGGCGGCATTGTGTCGATTTCAAACTTGATTTTGATAGTCTCGTTTTTTGTGATGCTGTTTGCTGCTGCCTCATCAGAGTAAAACAGCAGATAATGCTCTTTGGTATTTCCCTTCAGAAACGCAGAGCGAATAGCAGATTCTTTTGTCTTTTCCTTCTCGGTGATATCAACGTTCAGACCAAAAGAGCGAACTGTCTTTTCCAGTTCGGGAAAGAACGCTTTCAAATCAAAATCTGGATTTTTCGCCATCAAGGAGAAATCCAAATCTTCCGAAAACCTGTCCAGACCATAGAAAATACGTAGAGCAGTCCCACCATAGAATGCAGCTTCCTTAAAGAAACCGGCGCGGGACAGCCCATACAGAACAATTTCCTGCATAACTTCCTTCATCGCATTCTTTTGGTCGTACATATTTTTGCTGTCGTATTTTTTCAGCATCTGTTCGATTATTGTTGTCATGCAATTTTCTCCATTGTTTTAGTCAGCTTTTGGATATTCGTGCAATGATACTTGCTATTAAGAAATAGAATATCATCCATGTTCAACTTGCAGAACAACTCCCAGTCGATTCGCAAACCATCGAAAAGGAGTTCTTTTAGTTCTCTTTGGCTTGTTACAGGGGATTGAATATAGAGTTCGTCACACAATGCTTTTTCCGGACTTGCTATCTGGAAAGTATACCCATTCTCACTTACACATTCGATTCCATACGGATATGCTGCAGAAGGAACATCGCGATATGTGAATGTTCCAAATGGTGTCTTGAATTCCTTCTTCTTTTTCTTTTCAAAAGTGGCTGATGTGAAGTTATATACTGCTTCCGGAATCAATCCATGATATGACAACGCAAATTCAAAAGACAAATACGATGGAGAGCAAATAGTGTTTGCCAACCGGTATCCGGGAGTCGTAGGATTCGTTTCGTATAGTCCCTGTATAACAGGGATGCACTCCTTCTTCTTGACCATATGAGCCAACTTGTCTCGCGGGTTCTTGTAATTATTTAGCTCTTGGAGCATAATTGCGGTTGTTTTTATCACATTCTCACCACCTTATATGATTATATCAGATACCGTGGAGAAAATCAAGTAATTTTATAAGGTGTAATGGTGGAGACGCAAAGTGAAAGGGAGATGCTATTACGCACCTCCCTTCTTTTTATTCCTTGAGTGTTGTAGCTGCCGTACTGCTGTCCGTCTGCAGCAGTTCTGCTGCTCTTGAGATACTGGTTTCACCTTCTGTATAAGCTCTCAACACTATCTGCAGCAAGCGAGTCGGCAATTCTGCTTTTCGTTCGTCCACTATGATGTTTTGGATATTATTCTGCCACTTGCGGTTGATGATGCCTTCTTCCTTCGCGCGGCGAACCACACACTTCTCGAATACCCCGTATTTCTCAGCAATTATTCGGATTTCCTTGGCACACAGACTCTTGCGCTTCCGTCCCAGCTCCCGAATAATGTCTTCGCTTGGCAGTAAGAAATACTCCACAGCATTGTTGAGAATTCGCTCATTTATGTCCGAGAACAGCAGATACATAAGAACATGTGTCAGCTCTTCACGCTGACCATAACGGTCCAAGCCGCTACTGATTGCAACAATCGGGACCCCATTGGTCGTCATCGCGGCGAGGCTTGAAAAGCTCTTCGCAATTGCATTTCGTTTGATGATGGTGACAAACACGCCACTTCTCTCAAGAGTCTGAACAAGATTACCCACCGGTCCACTTGCAGGTAGGTGCAATGCTTCTCGTATATATGCTGCGATTTCTTCGAGGTCAGTTCCCATCGGAATTTTTTCCTTCGGCAGCCTGTTTTCATCCACTTCCGCATTGGCACACATGCAAGCATCGTGATACATCTGCACATTCAGTCGTACCTGCGCCAGAATCGCATTTTTCTCGGCTTTAGTCAGTTTGTTGTTGTGAAATACAGTTTCGGCAATCTCGATGTCCTCTTTGTACGACATCAGCTTGCCAAGGGTAATACCAAGCGCCTCGCAGATTTTCTTGACCATTTCGACATTCGGATTTTTTTATCACTTTATTTGTGGTATTTTGTAAATGAAAAGAACACTTTTGCTATGTGGCAGTTTAAGCGTTTTCCGGCAACTTATCCAGATACCGAAGAACCTTATCAACACCCCGGCAACTAATGGCACTCATATTTTCTTTGTTGAGCCAACGATATAACCTGCCACGATTGATACCGGTATCTTTGCATACGCGGTATACGGTGACGTGCTTCTCCGCTAAAAGGGAGAGAACTTTCTTGCGCATCAGTCCCTTCATATAGTTATCTGCTTCCGCACTATCCCGTACAGCTACATAACTGGTCCAGACGCGCCGCAGCCGCTCCGGAAGGTTCTTATCCTGTTGCTCCAACTGCTCGATGGTCAGCGTGCTGCCATAAGTGTCACACAGGTGCTGAAGCTCCCCATTGGGCGTTTTCTCCAGAACGGAATACAGTAGCTTCAGTTTTCCATTGAACTTCGCATACAGGAATAGCGGCTCACGCAACTTCGGGAAATCTTCGCATTCCGCAACAAGTTTCTTGATGCTCGTCGTTCCAAATGAAAGGTCCCGCACATAGTCTTTCAAGAAATTCTCGAAACGCAGTTTTTGTTTCATATACATCACACCCTATAGTCTGTATCCCAGTCACCATATGTATTTGCTTGCGCCGGATAGGCACAGTATACACCACTCGACCCGCCGGAAACGCAGGTCATACTGCAGATGAAGCTTTCGCAGTCTCTGCATCCGTAGGTCCTCATGCCTCCGTTTGCTTTTCCCTTTGGGCAAGGTGCGAGGAATCCTCTATGCCTATCTACTACACGCAGGAACTGCTGTTGCGGCTCCTTTGCGAGCCGTTTCCGCATCATCTCGATAGTGGTACGGAAAAAATCAAGCATATCCATTTTGCCGCTCATGTGAATTTCGTGGTCATCATCTACATCAAAGTATTTGTATGTCGGTTTCCAACTCATGTGGTCAACATGTGACCAGTTGACACGGCGAATTGCGTATTCAGGCTTGTCTTCACCGGTTTCAATTGTGCCGAAATAAAAGCAGATACTGACCCAAGCATTGATACTGTCCTGCTGCGGCACCGGTCCGAAGCGCAGGACTGACAGCGGGCGCTCCCAATAGAGATGGAAGTAGTCCGGCAATCCGTCTTTGCCAATAGTAGGTACAATGCCTTTGTCTGAGACATCGAACACCCACGCCACTTTGTAACCGAGGGTGTTATAGAACATATTCCGCTCTCTGAATTCTTGCGGCGTAATAGGACTGTGCTGAAATTCCACTACGACGCCGTCCTTGAAGATATCTGCACGATGTATTTCACCATTGTGCTTCATCACGACTTCTCGGCACTCAATGGGAAATTGTTCCTGCATAGTCTTGTGCCAGTCGCTCATATCGTAATGCCAGTGGTCTGGGCAAGCGCCTGCTTCATGTGCGAAATGGTGTGCGTTGACTTCCCCTGCCCGCAGAATCAGCTTCCCGCTGCATACCGGACAGAAATAATCTGTCTGCTTATTTGCTTCGTCTGCCCAAATGAGCGTTCCTTCGGTGTCTCGTGCAACAAACATTGTTATTTCTCCTTTGTATCTGTTATTTCTCTTGATTTTGCGTTATGCCTTATGTTTGTGCCAGAAAACCCGGTATTTCCCGTTCACCACGCCTTCCGACACATAGTCTGACAAAGTATATCCCCACATCCTGCAAGCCTCCTCTGCCGCTTCGTAGCCACGCAAGCCGAAGCCTTCCGTGAAGTGTCCTGCCTTGCAGCGGTAGAAGCCGCATTTACGGAGCATCAAGGGGTCTTCGTACGCCGCAATGTCGTTGCTCGCATATTTTACATACAGCATCTCTTTTGAGAACAGAAAACTCAGAGCCGCCATGATAGGAGACGGTGTATGGTCCTTCGTATTGAACTCGATATGTACATAATGTTCGCCATCTACATCGACCTTTACCGCTTCCGGCTCTTCAACGCTATCCGACATGACTTGCCATCCGTAGAAGTGGAAGTCGTCTAAAAAATACTCACGCTTGTACCTTCCGAGATATTCGAGGTAAATGTTCAGTTCTTTCTCTGCTTCCTCATCCAGTTTTTGTTGGCTACAGATGATTTTACCGTTTCCATTGCGGAATCCGGCATCGACCATTTCGTTTTTGTTTGGCTCTGCTACCGATAACATTCCTTTTCGGTCTGAAAGGGCTTGAAAGCCCTGTTCTACCTCCTCTTGCTTGAGGTGTTCGTTGGCGAACCAATACGGGTGGAAGTAGTTCTTCATCATCTCCGCAAGTCCATCTGGCTTGTAGTTGCGCGGGTCTGTACCAAAGTGCTTGATGGTCGCGTAAGCCAGAAGGTCTGACCGCGATTCGTTGACCTTTGGGTCGTCGGATAACTGCAGAATTTTCTTGAATGAGAACGGATTCTCTCCGTCCCGTATCGTATTCAAGAAACTGTTTACTTCTGCGTCTGCGCTGAACCGTATGGTAAGAATGTTCTTTGTTCTGATTTGCATGAAATTACCCTCCTCAATTTGTACATCACCCAAAAGCCGCACAGACGATGCAAAATGCTGATACTTTCATTGTATTCGGTTCGCAAGATGTTACAAATAGACCTTTTTCAGACAGACAAATCCACGGTCACTTTGGCTGTTCTTTCAGAACGATAGGAACCTTGCCACAGCCGTTCCTGTGAGCCTTGTGCGCTAGTTACATACCTTGCGTTCAGAACGGTTCTTACTGCTTCTCTGTTGGTAGTCTTGTTAAAAGAAAAGAGCCTCCTCGAGTTGAGGAAGCTCTTCGCTTTTGCTGATTATTCGGTAGGTGCTGGTGCTGCGTTTGTGGAATTGTCCACGGTCGTCTCACCGGCGAGTTCTGTTCTGTACAGTTGGGCGGCATTTGCATCCACGGTTGAAACGTCGAAGCCATTACCATTGAGGAAGTCGTAGGCATCAACGACAATCTGCTTCAAAGTGTTTACATCGTCGGCAGTAATCAGAGGATTTTCTTCCTGCAGCATCCCGTTGTATTGAGTGTATTTGCTGCGGAATTCAGAGACCTGAGGCGAATAGCTGTCGTTCATGCTAATCATCGGATTGTTGTTCATCACATAGAGCAACGAATCCAGTGTTTCAATCACCTGCGACAGTTCTTTTTTCTGGTTCCGGTAATTGTAGACGGTCACGATGGCTTTCTCTATCTGCAATACGGGGTTCTGAATTTCCTCGTATTCCTGTTTCATCTCATCGGTGACAGGAATGTCGCCAACATCAAGAACCTCGTCCCATGTAACGCCGCTTGAGGTCAGTTCATGGGTCAACTCGGTGGTCTCCTTGCCTTCTTCAATATCGATGTTGTGCTTTTCACAAAGCTCACTGAAGATGTCAGGCTCCGGCGTAGCAGTAGGTGCAGGCGTAGCCGCTACGGAAGCAGTCCCCTGCTCCTCGCTGCTCTGCGCCGTGTTGTCAGATGATGCGGAAGCCGCATCGCCTTCCTGTGCCGTCTCATCGGTAGAAGCCTCCGCAGAAACTGCGGAGTTTGCTGTGCTGTTGGTTTTGTTGTCTTTGTCGGCTTTACCCGCACAACCTGCGAGTATGCCGCAAAGCATTACGGCAGCGAGACTCGCCGCCAATGCCTTACGCTGCATAATTCCTTATGCCCCCTTGCTCAGTTTCTCGTGGATACGAGTCGCGAAAGTCGTTGCGATTTCCTTTTCTTTGTCGGCTTCGAACATCTCAACATCCTGTGCCTGATTGTCCTTGCAATCATACACAAAGTAGTGTGCGTCGTCACGGATAAGGCAAACCGCGCCTTCCTTGTACTCTTCGATGGCGTACACATTTTCCGGAATGTTGCCGCGCTTCATCAGAGAAATCATTGCCTGCTCGAACTTCGTCAGTTCTACGGGTTCTTCGTCCACAACAGCCTCGGTCTGCTCTTCCTCGGATTTGGGCTCTGCAGCAGGAAGCTCCTCACTAACAGGGCCATTGCTCTCTTCGGACGCGGCAGGCTCTTCCTGCACTTCTTCTGCGGGAGCTGCTTCGGGCTGCTGCTCTTCCTCAACAGGCTGGTCGCACTGCTCAGAAATGTCTTCCTGCTCAGGCTCTTCGTTCTGCTTGGCTTCCGGCTCTTTGACAACGCCGTTCATCACGTTGGCAATGTCATCGAGCGTTTCATTGGAAACACTGTCATTGACCATGGCGGTAACAATCGGACTGATGGGCTCATGCTCTGTGGTGTCGTCCATGGCAGGCTCTTTTACTTCCTGCGGTGCAGGCATTTCCTCTGCAGCCTTCGGCTTTTCGGCAGGTTCGTGAACTTCTTCATCCTGTGCCTTTTCAGCTACGCTTGCTTTCTCATCGCCGTGGCGGTTATGCTGCTCACTGTCGTCCTTGCGATATACCGTCTTGGCAGCTACGCTTCCGACCAGCTCTTTGTTGTGGCTGTTGGCAGTTGCGCACTTGACCATCGCAATCAAAGACAGAACTGCACATACCGCGAGTGCAACCGTGATTGCCATGACGATGATGTCAGAAGTGACATCCGTAAAGCCGAGACTGAACAGGATGCCGTTCTGGAACAGAAGCAGCACAGCCAGCATGCCGAGCGAAACGATAAGACTGAGCGCAGTCAGGGCAGTGGGTGCTTTCGAAAAAGCCTTTTTGTTAGAGTTACTCATTTTTCTCTCACTCCATGATGTGATAATGGTTGTACCGCGCAGATGGTTTTCTTTGCGGTGTTGATGATATCCTTTTTTAGGATACCCCTATTATACCACACAATTTGCAATTAGTCAATCACGAATACGCGAAGGAGCGGTATTTTCAGCAAATATTCACCTTTGTTGAATGGGGTATTTATTATTTTTGGTGGGATTTTTTACGAAAATTGGTGGTCTACTAATTTATGTAAATACAATCCCTTCGTTTTTGGCAACAAACTTACATTCACCAGATGAATACGAATTGCCGTTTGTGTCGTAATATCCATCCGCTTTACCGTTGTGTGAGCCGCTGGTTCCTTGCATTACATGAGTTCGTTTACCAATGAGGAACACACAGCCGGGAAAGTTGCGTTTTGGATTTCGATATTCCGGATGATGTTCCTTTACCTTGAGTTTGCAAACATCATTAGGTTGGCGTTGACGGAACTCTTCCAAACTGTCTGTAGTCTGCTCAACGGCTTTGTGACGATTTGTTGCCACCTTTTTACCGTTGAGCGTGTACACACGGCTCATATTTTCTTTGTGCAGTGCTCGCCTATCGTGACGACGAAATTGTTTAAGCTCATATGGTACGCGGTTGTTGATGTCACTATCACAAACATCATTCGGTAAAATGGAGCAGGCAATGCAATAGGCATCGAGCCAGTGGTCTTTGCTAACAGCATGCGCTGCACGATAGTCGTAGGTACTTTTGCCATTGGTCGCAAAGAAATGCTTCGGGAAAAGAGAACTCAACTCTTTTGTCAGTGCCGGAATGATTTGATTCAATACACTCAAAGCACCGTATTTTTTGTTGAGTCCGGTTTTCTTTTTAGCGAGCTTTTCTTGCCATGCTGTTTCTTTATGTATGAGGTCGTGATGTTTTGTACACAAACCAACGATATTGCTAATGGTATTGCTGCCGTTTTCAGATTGCGGAACCACATGGTGGTAATGGTCAATCGCGTTTTTGCAAAATAGGCAGTGATGTTCCTGCATTTCAGAAACGGCACTTTCAAGGCTTCCTTTTTGATAGAGCGGACCTTGTTGATATTGCCGTTTCTGAATGTTAGGATTATCAAGCTGCATAAACGCAAATTTGTTGATTTCGAGTACAACATTGCTGATAGGAAGAAACTTCTGAATTTTCTTCACCAAGTTGATGTGTGTCTGCAGCAACTGATTTGCGGTAGGCGTAAGCCAGCCTTCCGGTCTTGTGCGATTGTTGAACTTTGCTTCTTTGTTTTTGATGCCGATACAAAGTACATCTTTCTCGCAACCCGGAAGATGACGCTTGATGACACCAATTTCTTTTGCACGTTTGCTAACACTACCATTTTGAGCAGTGGCTTGTTTTACGCACTTTTTAGAAATGGTGCCATTGGCTTTAGCTCTTCGCTGACGGCGGCAGCGTCTACCATTGGTGCGTCTTGCGCGACGAGAATCCTTACGCTTTTTCATCAGTTTTGGAATTTCTTTATTGCGGGTCTCAAGATGCGCGGTAAAGACTGCCGTTCCATCTGTTTTAACAACAGCAACACCGATATTGGTTCTGCCGGGGTCGATACCCAAGTAGAGAGGCTGTACTACATCATTGGTTTCATACAGCAATTTGATGGTAAACGGTTTTGTTCTTACGACTCGTGCCTTTTGTTCTTTAAGCAGGTGGCGCACACGTCCGCCGCGAGTCGTAGGCATCAAAGGCTTACCGTCTTTATTGAGCACATATACAGTGGACATATACGCCACCTCTTTCACGATAAGTCTCCCCTGCCGAAGCAGGAGGTTGCGTTTCCCTTGGCTGGGTGTTTGCTGCGAGTGGCATTACACGAGGAAATACTACTCTTGCGGAGCTGTCAACTGGGAAAATCGACAGGCGCAACAAACATCCATATGCCTGTGATACTTATGAAATTAAGTGATTTTATTCAAACCACCAAATTTCGTAAATACCCGTTGAGTGAAGTTTGAGCAACAATCCCTTAGATGTATAGTTCAGGCGTTTACTCGGTGACGGAAGCTGCCTCAGCAGTTTCGACTGTTGCATCCTCCGACGTAGCCTCTTCGATTTCAGTGCTCTCGGACGCGACGGTTGAGGTTGCCGTGGAAGAAGGAGTCTTATCCTTCTTGCCACAACCGGCAAGCATCACCATTGCGGCGGCTGCAACAGCCACCACCATCAGCATTTTCTTGTTTTTCATTTTGTGTTCTCCTTTGTGTTTGGGTTTCAGTGCAACCCTCATGGCATTTGCCGCAAAGAAAAAGGCGAGCCGCCCGACGAATCAGGCAGCCCGCCAGCGGGCAGGTACTGCGGCCTTGTACCGGTCCGAAGTTTAAGTATATGCAACTCGCACAACTATGCAAGCACTTTTTTGTTAGGGGTACACAATTCCACTCGGCAGCTTTATACCAATGACATTGTCCAATGGGATGAATGCCAAAGCATCATCTATTGTAATGAACATGCCGCTGGATGGGTCTAAGCACAAGCACCCATTGCGAAGGTAGAAACCGTCTTGTTGAATTAACTGATAATCTTGTAGGTCCCTAAATCTATATGAAGCAATGGTTGTTGCCTCCCCTTCTGCAGTTTTGTACTTGACAACGAGTTTGGTCCCGGCAGTATTTACTGCCAGCTCAATCAACTTTTTGAGCCGCACATATTTCGGAATTTTCTCGATTTTATCGCGGCAAAGGCGCTTTACCGCCTCGTTTTCCAAAACTGCTTCACGAGGGTCTTTGGCTACTTTGGTGTTGTCGTGACCATTTGAGTATCGGCGCATCTGCAGGACTGGTTCAATCCAGTTGTCGGGGTCGGCGAGCCAATAGCCGGAGGTTTCGTCATTGTTAAGACCAGAACAGGCAATGTAGGAGTCAATCAAATCCATGCGAAAACCGTTTGTATAATAGTTCGCAGCAAGAAGAGTCAGTTCTTTCTTCTCTTTTTCCGAATGACTTGCCAAGAACCTCAAGGTCTCAATTTCTGTAACCGGGTATTTTTCTCGGATGTACTTATTCAGACTCTCTCTGATGTTCTTATCAAAATCTCTGGGAAAGTCTTTTGCCGGGAATCCGCAGAATTTTAGGAACTTTGTTTCTTCAGTATCCCCGTTGTGTGGATAGATATACTTGTTATCCACGATGAAGCCGATGAGAGACAGTTCTTCACGGTAGTGGCTCAAGTCTGCTTCGCTTTGCCCCGGTTCTACCTTTATCATCATATTGTAGAGGAGTTCGACCTTGTGCTTTTTATGCAGCATCGGTTTACGCAAGAACTCAGCATATGCCGTATATTTGCCGAATTTCACAGGGAAAACACCGGCGATATAGCTTTGCTCTGAGTTGGCGATAAATTCTTTAAGAACGCCTTTTGTAAGTTTGTTCACGCTCTTCCTCCGTACAGTGCTGCTACAATATCGACCGCTTCATCCATTGAGCGGCAGGTATAGCTCATGGCTTTACCGCTGCCAATCAACATGTTGCCGCTACGCCAGTAAGCCTTGGAGTCGGTGGTGTAGATAATGCTGTCCTCCACACGAAGCTCTACGCCGTCTTTGGTCATTACTTTTTTCATGTGAGTCTCTCCCTCTGTTATTTATTGTTTCTCATTGTATGCAATTCGCAAGTTTTAGCAACGAAACCTTATGCTTGGATGCGCACGCCATCTGCGGCAAACATATGTTCGAGAATCCTTGTCGTTTCGGTTTCTCGACCCTTGATGCCGCCGTATTTTAGTAGAACGATAGTCAATGCCTCTTTGATGTCTGCTACTCCGCGTTGGCACACACCATCATCGCGTATCAGCTTATTATCTTGTAGCCAATATGATGTGTTATCTGAGGCAAATATCGTGTTGCCGTTGATTTTCAGTATAACTCCCGAACCAGACTCTAATTTAATAACTTCCACCCAAATGTCCCCTTTTATGTTTTGTTGAGCAGGTTATTCGCCAGCTTATGCTGTTGCCCACCGCTCGCCCCGTGGAGGCTCCTACCATGAGCGGCTGCGCGGGGAGCCCGCGCGTTGGATTAAATTTTGCTTTTTTGTTCTTATTTTTTTGTACATTTTGTAAACACTTGGCTTGCACGAATGACTTAAACGCAAATTTATGATATAATATACTTGTAAATTAGAAGCTGCTGTGGTGGTGATACCTATGTCGTAAACCGGTCAGTAGATGAAATTATAAGATTGAAATGTCGTTTTGCAGCCAATCAGATGCCTTGTGCCTGCGCGATGATATTGCCGTCATATTTTTTTGTGTAAGCACTGTGATGGCTGTAATCCATCGTAAATGTAAAAATGTCGCAGCCCGTGCGGCTGCGTGGAGAAGAACCTCTACCGATTATGGTAGGGGCTCTTTTTCCTTTTTTGGTTACATTTCCGCGTTGAACAAGTTGCGCAGCTTGTATGTGATATCTTCGCTGTTGCCGACAATAGATGCTGCTTCGTTGATAGAAGCGAGCTCCGAAAGACTATCCGCTGCATAGTTGTAGCTGATGGTATAGATGGGAATGTTCATGCCTGCAATAATGTCCTTTGCCTCAGAGAACTTGTAACCGGTATTGCTGTCTCCGTCAGTCAAGACAAAAATGATTGGTGTGCAGTTTCCTCCAAGTTCTTGAGATTTCTGGTAGATGCGGTCCATTGCCACGCAAAGACCGTTGTACATGGCTGTATTTCCGTTCGCATCAAGGGAATTCACTGCGCCCTTGTACAAAGTTTTCTGAGAAAGGGAAAATTTATCAATTGGCAGATATTCGCGGACGCTTGAATCAAAGCCAATGATGCCGATATAATTGTCGTCGTTGATGTACTGAATTGTGTTAATCATCGCAGTTTTTAATGCGTTGATTGGTTCACCACGCATAGAACCGGAAGTGTCTACAACAAACTCAGCAACAATAGGAATGCCGGAGTCTTTCTCTTCTTTCCAAATGCTTTGGGCCTGTGCGATTGTGTTTCCGTCGTATTCTTTTCCTACATAGGTGTAATCATCCATGCCATTAAATCCGTCTTTCGTTGCAACGGCTTTGTTTTGCTCGCAAAAAGAGATAAATGCAGCGATGACCTCTTTCTTTTCGGTCGAAATATTGCCAACCGAATAAAGCGGGTTATCGTGGCGTACACCAAATGGAATGAACTCGTAGTTTCTTTGTAAGGTTGGGTCGATTTGGTAAGATTGATACTCCATGACCAGTCCATCTACAACACCCTTGTCAGCAGACTGGACCATCTGCTGTGTAGTAAAGGATACCAGCGGAACATTTGCTTGGAATTTCTGGAAGTTTTCGACTGCTGCTGCATCCACGACATTGTCGCTGCCGCTGCTTGCCAAAGCTGCAAGCAGGAAATTGAGTCCGGTAGCGCTGGTGTAGGGGTTGGAGTATCCCATCATCATTTTCCCGTCGATGGTCGCGTTCAAAACAGAATTTACAGATGTTTCACCATAATCTGTACGCAGCATGTCCGCTGTGCTTTTGGAGACAAGAATGCCTGCCACATTACCAACCAAACGGTCGGTTTCCACGGTAAGTTCTACGCCTTCATTCTCGACAAGTTTGCCGAAAAGCGTATTAGAAGGCGTATAGCACTCAGGCTGATATTTTCCTGTTGAAATATACTCAGCAGCCGTGCCGGAAGGAATAGAACGCAACGAAACGCTCATGGTTTTGTCGCCAGTGGTTTTATTATGCTGGTTGTTGAACTTTTTCGCCATCTCTGTCAGGAAAGAATCAGAACCTGATTCTGCCGCTTTTTCGCCGGACGAGAAAATTTCGATATTGACCTCCCCTGTCCCCTCCACTACAAACGGATAGGAAGACTCGATGTCGGGCAACTCATCTTTTGCATCCAAGAACTCGGAGACGTCCAGCTGCTGTGGTGTGACGGTTACTTCCTGCACGCCGATTCGTTTCATCTTGCTGCTCAGGTCAGCATACGCTTGTTCGGTTGTCATTGTGTTGGTGCTAACGCTTGAATCACGCAGCACCGTCTGATAGAACACCCCAAGAACGACACCTACGATTGCGATGGTCGCTACCACCGGGAAAATACTTTTTCTCGCCATGTCAATTTCCTCCATTTAATGTATCATATCGTTTCATAGCCTCACGGCTGATTTCTTCGTCTTGTTTAATATCTTCCTCTGTTTTGCTGATAACGGTATCGAGCTTTGTCATAGCAAGAACGACATCAGTATCCCACGGATTTTGTGCTGAGCGCTGATTCAGTGCATATGCAAGAGAATCGAGACGCAGGATGAGCCGTTCGTTATCGTGAACCACTTTATTGACTGTGCTTACAATACCATCATAGATTTCCTTTTTCTTTTTAGCTTCCTCTTTATCTCCAAATGAAATGGAACCACGGCAGAAAGCGTTATACTCGGTTTCATCGAACATGGAGACTGAACGGATAGCGTCATCTAAGCGGTCATAGAAGATTTGCTCTGCGGATGCCAGCAGTGTTAAGCATTTTGCCTGCTCGCCTGAAGTCTTACTATCCTGCGTCATGCTGTATGCGGTAGCCATTTTCGAGCCGAAGCGGCGAATTTGGTATAGTATCTGGTCTGCTTGCTCTGAAAACACGCTTTTGGTTTTTACGGCTGTTTTGATTCTGTCTGCATACTGCTCTTCCTTGTTTGCCGGTTGTTCTATCGTCGATTTGTTCTGCGTTTCTCGTTTTTTTGCAATTTTGCGATATGCGATATAGGCGCACAGGAGCAGGAATAAGACTGGCGTGCCATACTTTGCCAACAATACAAAAAACAGCGATGTCCCGTGCATATACTCAATGGCATAATAAGTATGGATGTATGCCTCGACCATGTAGACGACTGCTGCCGCTATGATAATCAAGCTCACACTGAGCATTAAATTCACCTCGTTACTTTTTATTTCTGATAATACTTGCGCGTCATAATCTCTACCGTTGTCATACCCCTGTATCCAGCCTCGATTGCTTGTGCTACGATGTCATATTTGTCATCTACAAAGAGGGCCTCACGCGGTTGGAGCTTACGACTTTCTGCGATTAGACGCATCGTCTGTATCTTACGGCTCGGCGAGCTCGTTCCAACAACATCTGAAATCAGACCCGGATAATACTTGTCGAGCCATTGCTTTTTGGGTGGCAGCATAATACTGTCTGCCACCCAAGTGATGCACAGCTTATCGATATTTTTCGCATCTTCTTCGACGAACTGCTTTATTAGCGGATTTTCGACTCCCAAGTTCTCGTACACGCGGTATCCGCTGCCAGGAAGAATAGCTTCCTCGCTCAAAATTGCTCGCATAATTTTGTCATCATCGCCAAAGCGATTGGCTGCGTAATGAACAAAAAGCGTATCGTCATAATCAAAGAAGATGAGTTTTATGCCACACGGAATAATGCTTTCAGGAATAACCATGTTTTTCCTTCACCCAACCTTGCTATATCCACGGTCAGCCAACCACTTGTGGATGCCGTTGGTAATGTCTGTTGTATCCAGTGTGTACTTGGTAACACTGCCATCCTCGTTTTTACGGTAAAAGACTTTGCGCTTTTGTACCTTGCCTATCGTAGTTCTTCCTTCTTCGAGTCCTACACTGTCCGATACGATAGCTCTACCGTATTCATAATCCAATTCACGGTAGGTGTAGTCATTTTGTACCAGAATCAGCTTTTTGAAGACAGTGTCACCGTCCAGCATCATGCTGCCCAATATTGCCGTAAAGTCAATCCAGTCTCCAAATACTTCTACCGTAAGTATTGAGTTCGGGAGTTGTCCTATCGTGGCAGCCTCCTGCAGGAGTTGTTCTTTTGTATGTTTGCTTTCTGCCGCAGGATAGTTGATTTCACCTTTACTCAAGGCTTTCTCTGCACTTTTGACGGCGTATTTGCCAACAACAATAAATATCACACCGGTAAGAGCTAAGAAAAGTCCCATGAGTTCAAGGATTATTGTTGCAGTAATAACATCATCCGTTGCGAAGCCATACTTTGTACGACTTGAGATATTCAAAGCTACCGGAATCAAAGCAAATATAATTCCAATAACCAATACGCCTCCACCAATTATGGTATATACGCGGCTGATACCTTGTTGTGAAGTGCGCTTGAGTGCTTTTTCGCGAGCTTTTTGAGAAGGGACCATATTCTTACCCTTCCGTCTTGATACCGCTCAGGCACAACGGTGCTTCACCACAGCCAACATAGCCGTCAACAACACTGCCTGCATCGACATGGGAAATGTACGATTCATCTGCATCCGGGAAAACACAAATGGAAGTCACGGAAGTTTCTTGCGGTGTCTCTTTACCGTCAAATTGGTCATAGTACTCTGCTGCGAGCGTATAACCATCGCAGTTCCAGACCAACCAATAACTCTTGGCTTCTCCTACATCCTCGTATGTAGCAGCTTTCAGTTCGTCAAAAGAACTGAATGTCATGCCGCCAAAAGTGGTCGTTTTCCAGTAGAGACCAGAAGGATTGCCAAAATGGTCATAGAGGGCTTCGAATTTCTCTTGCGCGTTGCTATCGTATGCTGGGAACCAGTCGAAATCATAGACGTTGATGCGGCTGTAGTACAGGCCCTTATCGAACGCATCGCCAAAAGTCATGTCCCCTTCTTTGGCAATATCCTCGTTCAGCATCATGGCATATGAGCCATCGGTAGCGTATGAGCCGATTTGATAGTAGTTGCCTTCTTCTCCCGTAACGCAATAGTCTTGAATGTTGCGGTCTATCTCTTCTTCGGCATCATACTCTTCGCTGGTTCCTTTGATACTGTATCCTTCGTCTTCTCGATTGAGAGCCATGTATCCATTGATGGGGAGAGTCTTCAGTTTCTCCACTGATACGGTTACGCCGTTGAAATTAGGTGCTCCATCCAAAGAAAGGTTCTTTGTCCAGTCAGCATCGTTCAGCGGGTTCTCACCGAAAGGAATACCACTGTTTGGGTCTGTCGTAACTGCAGGAGTCACTGTTCCTTCTGCCCACTCCGGGAGATGGTCAAGTAGCGACCAATTCTCCCCTGCCGGTGTCGTCTCTGTGCCGGAAGATGCTGTACTGCTCTGCGTCTGGCTCGTATTGTTCTGGAGTGTGCTGCCCTGCTCTGAAGCCGCCCTCTGTTGATGTGTGGCGCAGCCGGTCAGAATCATTGTTGCTGCAGCGACGGCAACAATGGCGCGAATTTGTTTTTTCATGTTTTTCTCCTATCATTGAAATTGTTTGAGCATTTCTATCATCGTTTCGTTGCCAATCGGCGCGGTGCGGATGATGACCAACATTTGCATGGTCTTTGTAATTGCGAAGTACAGTACCGCAATTCCCACGAGCATAAAAATCGGCACAAGTCGTCCCAGTGTTATCGGATGGTCTTCCTCTGAAAAGAACGCTTTCTTGGGATTTCCATTCGGAATGTAGATTGCCCTTCCTTGAGACTTTTCGTGCTCTTTGCACTTCTTTTTATATGTTTTACCGTTATACTCGTACTCGTATGTGACGATATACCGATGTGGTTCTTCTATGTCGTCTCGGCGATTTTTGCTGATGTGTTCTACCTTTACTGGTTTTGCCGTAACGATGTGTCCTTCCCTCTTTGCTTCCTCAATCTCTTCTTCCACAGTCTTGAACCATTGTGGATGTGTTGCGACTGGGATTCCAAAGACGATGAGAACTATCAGTGTGGAAATTGCGAGAATAGCAATGTTCATGAAAATCACTCCTATTTTTAATTATCTGCAATTCGCACGAATCAGCAACAAAATCTCGACAAACAGAAAAAGGCAGCCACCCGAAATGGATGACTGCCGTTGTTTCCTGTTATTTGTTGTGGTTTTTGCCCTTAATTTGCATGCGCTTGATAGCTTCCTTTGCCAACTCCGAGCGTTCGCATTCCGATGCTGCGAAAGTGATTTGCGTGCAGACCTTGCTGCCCTTCATTGCGTTGGCTGCGTAAGTCAATCCGTTTGTCCGGCTATCCAATAACGGGTTATCCACCTGATTTGGGTCGCCGGTCAGAATGATTTTGGTTCCTTCGCCCGCACGGCTGATGATGCCGAATGCCTGTAGCGGAGTCATATTCTGCGCCTCATCAATAATCATGTATCTGTCACGGATACTGCGCCCACGCATGTATTCCATAGCTTGCGCTTCGATTTTCCCGGAGTCGAACAGATATTGTGCATAGGAGTTTGGTGCGACGATTTTGTCTTCTGCTTCATCCTGTGCAGAGAACTTGCTCTTTTTGCCCTTGCCGCTCGGTTTTGCTTCATCCCCACATTTCACAGCGGTCAACTGGTCAAGATTGTCGAGGATGGGACGAATCAGTGGGTTGATTTTCTCTGCCTCACTTCCCTTGAGGAACCCGACTGTTTCGTCAAATTTGATATTTGGGCGAACAACAAGTACGCTGCGATATTTCGGGTCATCGCCAAGTGTCTGCTCCAAGCCGCAAGCAAGAGAAAGGAAGGTTTTTGCTGTACCGGCGTCACCCATCAGAATCGTCAGCGAGGAGGATTGCAGCGAATCCATCAAGGCGTGGATAGCCATTTTCTGACCGAGGTTTTTTGGCCTGACACCATATGGATACATTTTATCCATGTTGAGCCTTACGAGCTTTTTGCCCTTCGCTTGATATACGCCGATAGTAGAATCGTCTGCTCTCTTTACGGTGACGAACTCATTTTCTACCAGCGACTCGTCCGTTTCCACGGCGGATACAGGAATTTCATTGGGAATACCACTTGCATCGATTTCTGTATCATAACAATGCGCGGTTGTTCTGCCAAGGTAAGGCGTATCGGTCATTACGCTGTCTGAGCGATATACCTCCGCCTTAAATCCAGATTCTTCCATACGAATCCGCGTGGCAATACTGTTGGAAACAACAATAATTTCCGACTCCTTCGGGCAATGTCTCATGCAGCTATAAGCAGATTCAAGAAGCGTTTCATTACTGGAATCGTCAACGAAGAACATACCTCCGTTCTCCAACGGTACACCGCACCGTAGGTTACCTTTTTCTCGGAGAGTTTCAATAATCGACAGCGCTTCTTGCGCGTTGCGGCTGCTCTCACCTTGGCTCTTTTTAATCGCGTCAAGGTCACGAATCACGTTGAACGGAATCGTGACGGTGTGCTCGTCAAAGGCAAAGACTGCATATGGCGAGTAGAGCAGGACGCTCTTATCGAGGATGAACACCTTTTTTGGTACTGGCAAAGCCTTCGCGTCGTCCGTGAGCTTGCCATTGACGCCGTAGTATGGCTGGGGCTGGGAATTAGGATAAATGTTAGGCATGGGTTATACCTCCTTTTGCTACTATGGTACTCGAATCGCACAAATCAGCAACTCACAAGTATGGTAGAGGCTCGCCTTCTGGCAGGCGCTCATACTCTTGCAGGTCGCTCACAGAGGTTTCCTCCAGACCAGTCTTACCGTCCTCGAAGCAGAGTGTATACACATACGCCCTTTGGCCCTTTTCTCCCAGCACTTCTGCCGGAGGCTTTTTGCTTTCCGTCATCTCGGACAGTTGATTCTCTGAGATGGGGTACAGCACCCATCGCTCAAAGTAGCGAAACTCTGGACAGTAACAAATATACAGTTGTCCATTACCATCTTTGCAGACGCATAGTAGTGGCAGGCAGTCGTATTCAAGGAAAATCCGCTCAATGGTCAGTTTCTTGCCGAATCTGGCAGAAAAGTCTGTTTCCTCCAAAAAGATTTCTTTGTCCTTCATCTTGCACCCGCCTTTACCGTCAACACATAAGCGACAGCCCCGAGTAGAATCACCACAACAAGCAGAATCGAACAGACAAACACCATATTAAAAGAGATTTTCTTAACTTTTCTCAACAGATGAATCGTGTCTGTCAAACCTTCGATTTCGTTTTCTAGTGCTGCAAACTGGTTGCGCTCCTCTTCGATTAGCTCTATCGTTTCGAAAGCGTAACCAACATTGAACTCGTCGTTCTGCTTTGGTTTGCTTTTGGATTTTGCATTAAGTTTTTTCAGCTCCTTGTCATACCATTTTTTGCTTTTCTTCTTGAGAGCCGCTTTTTTGGCGCTGCGTTCAGCGGTTTTTATTTGCAGCAGCTTATCCGACACCTCATAGCAGACAACCGACGCAATGCAAAGCACCACTATAATGATAAGTATAATCAGCATGTGTCACCTCACAAGAAATCCGGAGCCTCAGTGTCGTTGTCATCCCCCGTATCTACCTCAAGAGGAAGTTGCTCGAACGGCAAGGTGAGATAGTCGTACAACGACTCAGCCGTCGGCATGTCGTAGCGCATCCGGCGACCGTCCTTAAAGTCGTACCAGATACATTTGCGAACTTGCTCATAAAGCCACCACTGGATGGTGCCTGCCTTATCATCCAATTCCTCTTCGAGCAATCGAATCAGCGCTGACAAATACAGGTTGTCTGCATCAAAAACCACCGATGAATCGCAAATTTTGTTGAGTGCGACATCGAATTCATGCATTTTCTTGTCCTGCGCCTGAATGTCTGCGATGGTCTTGCAAAAAAGTTCTTTCGAAATCATAAATCATTCTCCTAAAAAGAAAAGCCTCATCCAAAATGGGTGAGGCTTTTTGTTGTTGTTACGCGAAAAAGTGACCGAAGCAGTATCATGTATCTGCCTGCGATAACCATGTACATTGCCACGCCAAGCTCGCCGGAAAGCAAGTGGCATATCCTTACACATTGGAAAAATGTCGCAAGCCACCCCTCAAAACCACGGAAAAATGTTACAGGTCTTGGAAAGATTTAGTATCGATAGAATCTCGGAATGATTTTATCCCCGTCCCTATCAATAATCATAGCTGCAAAATCCTGCATATCGTTTGGAGTGAACTCTGCGGTGTATTCGAGCGTACCACCAGACTCCTCCGCAATGTCGTTCATCGTCTGCAGGAACTTTACGAACTCCGGAATCTGTTCAGGTTTCAGCGTGACGCCGGTGCAAATGGTGATGCAATCTTCATCAACATCGGCAACCTCATCGCCCTCTTCCCTGCCGAAGACGCTACGAACCGAGGCAATTGTTTCCTGCATCTTGTCGACCTGCTTGACGGTGAAGGTATCCCCGGCATCCAGCTCCATATCGAAGGTGTAGCAGAACCATGCGTCGATATCCTTGACTTCTTCCTCCGGTACATAGTCCGGGTTGTCGCATAGTTGCTTGCCGTCAAAGTAGAGCATCACCACATTGCTTTCCACATCGTAGTATTCCAAGCCGTGATACCGTACTGCCTCACAGCCGAATTCCTGCAGCATATCCGTCCAGAACGCCGAACCGTAGAAATTCTTATTACTGAAGTAGTGAATCATATCATAGGACAAGAACACTTCGACATCCGCGTCCAGAATGATTTGCTCGATGGCTTTATGAACAGTTTCTGTGCGCTGCCAATCCTTATCCAGACCGGAAAGACCCACGCCGCCAGTCTTGTCGGAGACATTCAGAACAGATTCTCCGTCAATCCTGATGGTCAGTTCGTGCAGTGTCATGGACTCAATGCTTGCAGAGTCCAAAAACTGCTGCAGATAGTGGGCAAGGCAACTGCGAAGCGCATCCGCGTCGCCATTGTCTTTCTTGATGTTGATGCGTTCGATTGCTACTAATTCAGTGCTCATGGTGTTTCTCCTTTATTACTCATGGTCATGATGGCATTCTGGACAATAGTGGCCGTGCTCCAAAGGCGCCGGGCCGGGTGCAGCGCCGCGCTCACCGATGATTTCCGAAGTACGGATACCGTTTGCTTTGCGGCATCCCTCCACTGTCTTGGACAGCAGTTCCTTGACCTCACGAGGCTTCTTGACGTGACGGATGTCAAGCTCCGGGGTCATAGAGTCCATAGAGCAGAGGTGAATCGTTCCGACTTTGCCGATACGCTCCAAAAAGCTCTGGCTCAATGCCAGGTCTCGAACCCGATAAAGCTGAATCTCATCTTCCCGCAGGTTAAAGAAGCCTTTCTGGATAATGAGCTTCGTCTCTGTCAGTGTGTATTTCGTGAACGAAATCGGAAGTGCGAAGATGGTATGGCGCTTGCGGTCGGTCCAGAGAATCTTCTCTTCCTTCATATCCACGCCAAATTCGCCGTTTTTAAGTTCCGCCATTGTTGTTCTCCTTTCACACAATGTGGATTGGCAGCTTGATTTCTGCCTCATTGTTCTTTAGAGACTTCTGAGTTTTCTCATACTCCGCGATTTTCTCAGTCAATTCTTCTTTACTCATAGCTTTGATTTCCGCCGGGATAACGCAGCGGTCATCTACAACATAGTCTGCTGAGGTATCCGCCTTACTCTCGCTCTGGATAGTTGCTCCTTGGCTTACAGCCTCCTCAATGTGCAGGCGCTGGTTGATGGTGTTTGCGCTGAACTTCTGCGATGTGAACACGGGCTTCACGGTTTGTCCTTGCTGCTTAACGAAGTGTTCGAGAACTTTCCAAGAGGTTTCGTCATCCTGTTTCTCGTAGAAATACGGGTCAAGGTTCAGGAACAGCCAAGTAGTCGTGTTCTCTCTGCCGGTCATGTAGCCGAGCAGTGCATCGCTGATGGCAAGCACACCTCTGTGCCATGTCCCCATCGTGCGGCTTACGTCGTACACGATAAGCTGAGGTTGTCTGTTCATCGGCATATCGACCTCAATGATATGCGCGTCTACCGGCCAGCCGCCGGAGAGCTTATACTGGTGCATGACCATCGGGATGTGCCCCGGTACAATGCGGTCATGGTCCAGAACGAAGTCGGCATATTCCCCCGTCACATCAATGACGATGATGCGGTCTTGCGTTGTCCGCAGCAGCCTTGCCACTTTCTTTTTGCACCAGAGCGTCTTTCCGTGTCCGGTATCCGCAGATACCAGTGTGTAGTATTTAGTTTTAATGATATTAGGTTCAACCATTTTATTCCTTGATGTATTCCGCACAGAGTTTCAGTTCGTACTCAGCGTATTTCGGGTCGCCAGTTGTATTGACGAGGAACTCTCGCAGTTGTTCCTGCAGCTTTTCTTCAGTCAGCGTGGCGAGATTTTCGTTGTACTTTTCTGGCGGCCACATAACACTACAGAAAATCATCGCGTCGAGATTGTAGTCGCAGGCACTGAAGAAAGTGTTGTGAGGATAGCCGTAGCACTTCTCAAACACGAAGTCCAGAGCGTTTGCACAAAGATTGTAGGCGTGTTCATCATAGTTGAGCTCGCCATAGTAGTCCCCACTAAGAGCCCAAAGGTTTTTAGGAACTACCGCCAGCTTTTTTACTACCGGCCAACTATCATAATCGGCGAATTTTGCCTCGCCATACTCCCCTTTTCCAAAGGCGATGGCTTCTTCTTTCGACGGCACATATTTTGCGAGGAAGTCTTCGTTGTATTTGATTTTCCGAGCTTCTCCCATGAAGATGCCTTTGCCGAAATGGTCAACATGATACCACCCCATAAGCATACCGCCTTACTGCACTTTGCCGACATGCTTATAGCCGCGATTTGCGAGCCAGCGATGGATGGTTCTCGTCAAATCTTCTTTATCGAACTCATAGCGGCGGGTAATGCCATCATCATTCAAGTGATAGCCAATCTTTTGCTCTTTCACAAGTCCAATCTGCGGTTCAGAGCCATCATCCTTATCGAGATACTCTAATTCGCTGTAAGTACCATCGTTACCTATGTGGATTAGTCTCCGGTATGTCTGACAGTCGATAAAGTCGTCTACTTCATCATCCGGCAGATAGTTCTCCATCTCAAGAGAGAACTCAATCCAGTCACCGTCCACTTCCGTTCTCATTCGAGAATCTGGATTCTCATTCATGGCTTCTGCCGCACGAAAGAGTTTTCGCCGGGACATCCGGTTCTTACTCACCGGATATTTCTTTTCAAACTTCTTGTTCTTTGCCTTGAACAGCAGCGGCAGGATAAAGACCGCGTAGAGAATCAGGCCAATGCCGAAGATAACCAGAAGAAATGCGAGCAAGCCAATAATAAAGCACACCGGTTTTTGGATGCCCGTTATGTCATCCAATGAAGACGGCAGCAGCTTCAAGAAAATTTGTCCGCCGATAATTGGCAGCAAGCCTTTTGCGAAGGTCAGCTTTGCAATACCATCTTCGCTCAGCATCCATCGGTATTTCTTACGCTGTTTCTCGTTCAGTACCATTGTCGTCTTCCTTTCTCTTTGTGGATACCAGCAGGGCAATGCCGCTTACAGCAGACAGGACAGCTAGGATGCCGCTTATTACTGCGCCAATGGCTTCGCCCGCCGTGGTTCTGCTGTTTATGCTCAAATAGTACGGACAGATATTCTGCCCTACCGTCGCGAGCTTAAAGTCTTCGAGATGTTCTGTCGGGATAGGCAGAATGTTGCCTTTGATGGGCGCGTTATTGATGTAGTACATATCCTTTTTATCGGCATCAAATTCTGCTGCGATAACATACACATCGCCATTTTTCGCGTAGACTTCAAGTGGATAAAAGGCTGTCACATAGTCGCCGGACGGCTCCTCCCCTGCGGCTTTGTGCCGTTCCCACATTGAGCTTCCACTCAAAATCTTATAGTCACCTGAATTCATTTCAACCGGTTTCTTTATATAGTCGTCGATTTCTGTTGCCGTAATGGTGGTAAGGTCTGTTCTTTCTTCTTGCTGCAACGACAAAATAGGAACGACAGCGAACAGAGCTGCCATCGCAAACAGCAGGATTGCCTGTGCAATGATTTTTGGTTTACTTTGCATCTCTTTTACCTCCCATACGCTGTATATCTCGCTCAAACTCGTAGGTGCCTACAGATTGCTATGCCGCCCGGCATAAAAACCGTTTCCATACGCTTTGTTGACGGCGTTTTTGAGTTCTTCCGGAAACTTCCGCTCTTCCCTCTCGTTTTCGCGGAATGCTTCCGCGAACGCCTTGTACAAGTCGTATGTCTCTTTTGCAGGATTGAACGGTGCGGTTCTGTAATATTCTGTTATGAACCACTTCTTACCGTCGATGCTGGTCAGATAAAATCTGGTGTTTGGAATTGAAATGCTCCCTATCATGTGAATCACCATCCTCCGCGTGAAAGGCGAACCCACTCTGTTCTCGTGCTTTTGAAAGATATAGTGTGACTAAGCGCTTCGTGGTATAGTTTGCTCTCCTGCTCTTCCCTTAACGCTTGCTTTTCCTCCAGTTCCCTGACTGTGGCGATGAGCTTGTCTTCTTTGCCTTCCGCTTCGCCTCTGGCAAAAGCTGCTTTTTTAGCTTCGTCAATACGCTGGTATCTGCTCTTTCGCTCTTTCTCGATGTAGAGTAACCCGTTGGCTACTGCATCGAGAAACGTTTGCATCTCTGACTCCGGAATTGGTTCCTTATCGTCCTTATCTCTGGACACGCTGCAATAACCGTCATCGTCGTAATGGATAAAATAGGGAGAGTTCGGGACCTGTTGCGTTTTCATGGCTGTTCCATCCTTTTCTGGAAGACTATCTGCCGGGGTTTTCCCGTTGTCCGCCGCTCGCCTGCGTGGAGGCTGTCTTCGTTGAGCTGCAACAGCCCCTTGAGGGGCTGCAATGGTTACTTTTCGTTTTTATCAAACGGATGAGATGCAAACGGATTTTCTTTATCCGCAGATTCGTGTTTCTTTGCCGCCGCGCGGTGCGCATCCAGAATTTCCTTCTCATCCACATAATCCGGACGGAAGTGGAGCATATCCTTCCCCGTTTCCTGGTCAGTGCCCGGCACGACCCAGCCGCCTGCGGTGCGTCGAGGTTCACGAGAAGAGTCTGCGTTCTCCACTCCGTCGATATGGATGTTGCGGTCTGTCTTTGCCTGAATGCTGTTGGCGCGGACGATTTCGCACATGTCGATGCCGGTAGCTTCCTTTACCGTCTGCATCGTCTGTGCCATGAGCACCGGAACATTGCCGGATACGCCGGATACGCCGGAGGCGTCACCGCCAATGATAGATACCTTGTCGATGCTGGACAGAGGCTGAGCCACGCTTTTGGCAATGTCGGGCAGAACCTTGATAAGCATTTCGGCGACAGCCGCATCATTATACTGCTTGTATGCTTCGGCTTTCTGCTTCATAGCTTCAGCTTCGGCAATACCTTTCTGACGGATTGCTTCCGCCTCGGCTTTACCGACAAGCTCGATGCCTTCTGCTTCCTGCTGCTTAGCAAACTTCTGCGCTTCAGCTGCACGCTCTGCCTCGTACTTCTTTGCTTCCGCCTCTTTCTGGCGACGGTAGAGGTCGGCATCTGCCTGCTTGCGAACTTCCGCATCGAGTTTTCGCTGCTGAACTTCGGCTTCCTGCGCAGCGAGGTCTACCATTTTCTTCTGCTTGGCAATCTCGGCATCGGCTTCTGCTTCTTTGATTTCCTTGGCGCGGAGGTTCGTTTGAATTTGACCGGCAGCGTTTGCATCCGCAGCAGCCTTATCCGCCTCTGCCTGCAACCGTGCTTTGGCGAGCTTGAGCTCGTTGTTACGCTGGGCGATAGCCGTCTGTGCTTCGACTTCCTTAGCATTTGCCGCCATCTCCGCGTCAGCCTTAGCACACGCCACATCGCGGGCTGCCTGCGCACGAGCAATCTCTGCCTGTTTCTTCACGAGCTCTTCCTGCTCGATACCAATGGCTTCGATAACACCGTGGTTATGACCTTGCCCGTCAATAGCATCGCGGATGTCCTGCACATTGAAGGTTACGACCTCAAGACCCATTTTCGCAAGGTCCGGGCGAGCGTTCTCAATGACGCTCAGCGCCATCTGCTTGCGGTTCGTCAAAATCTGGTCAACGGTCATGTCAGAGACAATCTCGCGCAGGTTTCCCTGCAGAACATCGTTGACTTTATCGTTGATGCCCTGCTCGTTCATTCCAAGGAAATTCGAGATAGCTGCCTGCTGGCGGGACATGATGTACGCTTTTGCATCCTTCAGACCAGACGCCTTGACTTCCTCGTCCAGAACAGTAGAGTTTTCACTGTAGACTTGAATCGTGACAACAGAATCAATCCAGAGCGATACGCCGTTCTGGGTTTTAACGCCTGTCTCCGGAGTCTTGACATCGATTTTCAGAAGGCGCATGTTCAGACGGTCCGCACGCTGCAGAACCGGGAGTACAAATGTTCCTTTGCCGCAAACGACTTTCGGTCTGGCAAGACCAAAACCCGTTACTACGATTGCCTCCGTCGGAGGGGCTTTCTTGTAGCAGAGAAAGCCAAAGAGGATGAGCAGTACGATGACTACTCCAATGATGAGCGCCATGATGTCTCCTTTCACTTCCAAGTGTGGTTACTCTTCCGTTGCCGCAACATAATCGTCAATCCAGTTATCCACATCGAGAATGTCTGAATTGACAAGTTCAATGTAGTCGCCTTTTTGCATAGCGGCAGCATTGATTTGGTCGAGTCCCCTTGCTGTGAGTGTACGGGGACCGTCTCCATACTCCTCGGTGTATCCGAGGCCATCTGACTCGTCACACGCTTCCTGTAACTGCGTCTGCGCGTCCTCTTTGCAAGAATCACTGATGTAGCGGTTCAAGGCGAACTTCACAGCCTCCTCCGGTACATGTTCGTCATCCCTACTGCAGTAGTACAGTGCCAGCAGGTAGGCAGCCATATAGGATGCTGCAACTTTCATAAATCAGGGCAAGGAGACCCGCGACTTCAGTCGTGGGAGGAATTGCCCGTTCACATCCTTTCTATTAGATAATTTGTTGCAGGCTCTAATAGCCTCAATTTTTTAAATGTTACACCTTTGGAAATACGTGTGCCGTCTAGCTTTTTGAGGGTAAAACTTCCCGATGCACGACGACCGGAAACGAAGCACTCTTGTCCCTTGTAGAGAACCTTATCCCAAAGGCGATACCCTTCGACAACATAAGGCATTTGGCTTCTTTTCCGAATGCCACCTTTTGAGAAGTTCGCTTTATGGGTTTGACGATTGTGGTGTCTTATCGCTTTTGTGCGATAGCAAACACTGCAAGGTTCAGCCAGCGGATGCTTACTTATACAGCGAGCATCGTTAACGTGGCTTTTCTTTATGTCGTTTTGCTCACGCAGCAACTTGGTTATATAGCCATAAGTGTTTTGGACCGGGATATTAAGTTCGTTGCGTAGGCGTGTTAGTAGTGTGTTACGCATGGCACCCATAAAAGCTGCATCTTTGAGTGATTTGCCGCGCTTCTTGCCGTCGAGTTTTACCTTCCCGGCGTGGAACGCTTTGTGGCAATCAACACAAAGTGTAATCAGGTTACTTGGCGCGTTACCACCTGTTTTACGGCTTTCAAGATGATGTACATGCAGCTTTACGGTTTTCTTTTTAGTTGTGTGTGCTCCGCAGCGCTGGCAGGTATAGTTATCGCGCCTTAATACATACTGGCGAGCATTGTATTCATCATACATTTCACCAAGCTGATAGTCTGTCCCTACAGGAAGAGGCTTTCCGGAGAGCATCGCTTTCAAACGCTGCGTATCGAATTCTGCGGTTTCTACTCTCACAAGAGTGATAAGCAAAATCCGGCAGATACGCTTGATAACAGTAATATGCTCTTGAATTTTTACCTCTACCGAAGGCGCAAGCCAACCTTTATGTTTGCTGTGGATACGGTTATTGAATCTCGGTGCGCGGTAACGAGTTTTGCGATTGCGTCTTGAACGGTGATTCTGCCTTCGTGTAGATAGCAATTCTACTACATCGTTGCGAGGAGTGAACTCCTCACTGTAGAGTTCTCGCTTCTCGGTAGATGCAGAGAGACCTATGTGCTTGCTACCAGCGTCAACGCCCAAAGTGATAGGTTGTTTGTATCCCGCACTTCCATACAGGAGTTTGATGGTAAATGGTGTGCGTTTTACAACGCAAGCTTTTTGCTGTTTCAACAAGATGCGAGCCTTTCCGGGTGAGCACGGCATCAAGGGCTCGCCGTGCTTGTTAAGTACATACACATATTGCATGATGCTATGCTCCTTTCGATAAAATTGCAGCTAAAATGAAGCTGTTCACTCCTCCGAAGAGGGTTTAAATCCTTCCCCAAGGTTATAAACGGCTTGATACAGCCACACCTGTCGGCTTTGCCTCAGCTTTACGTGATGTGTTGTTGTCTTATAGCGTACGACTAGGATTTACACCGTACGGTAACTGTCTATTCGCTTATAACGGGGCACAACTTAATGTGCAAAGGGTAGTCAACATATCCTTACGGACACTTCTAAAATGCAGACTTACCGGAGCAAGCCCGCGACTTTAGTCGTGGGTTATTGACAAGTCTTCTCCTTTCAGAAAACAAAAGAAAAAGCTGCGGAGGCGGAAGCGACCACAGCTTTCTGTATGGGGTGCGTCGGTGCAGGACATCGCCGACGCAAGAGGGAGCACAAGCGGGCAAACATGTCGTGAGGCATCGGGCTCAGCAGGAAGAGGCTTGACCCGCTATGGCCCTATTCCGCTTGTACAATTCCAATTTTACGCAATTCGCACGAACGTGCAAGTTGTTTTTACACAATTTCAAACAAAGAAATCCCGCCGCTCTATGGGGAAGAGCAGCGGGAAATCCAAAAAAGAAAGGATGAGGAAAAATAGAAAGGTGTTTAATTCATGCAGCTGTTTGGCTGCGAACTAAAACGATGGCAATGCCATTGCGGAGCGGCATTGCTAACCGCTACGAGCGGCTCGAAGATATTGGTATTTACTCTGCCCCGGTATACAAGGCTGCCATCGGCAGCACCGTCGAGTCTTTAACTGTTATCTTCTATTACAGATTATACCATATATTGTAGTAAAATGCAAGCATTTTTTAAAAAATATAGCATATCTTGTGTTTTACGCTGTTTTTGTTGTTTGAGCATTTTTGTTGAATTTATTTTCAATGAAAATACTTTCAGTGTTTTTTCTTTTCCTCTTAGTTATTCTTAACATATCTAAGCTGGATGGGACGCGCACATAGCCATGTTTTTATCATATTGCGCCGTAAAACCCCTTGTTTTAGCTATGGGGATATAAGGCGTAGTAAGACTTAAACTGTAATGTTTACAATTTGTACAAGTATTAAATGGCGAGCTGTGATATAATACATCTATGAAATACAAAACAAATTGTAATGTGGTCTATTCTTGCAAATATCATGTGGTTTGGTGTCCCAAGTACAGGCGAAAGGTTCTAACCGATGGAGTAGACATTCGCTTGAAAGAGTTACTTCTTTCCTATGCTGCAAATATGAATGTAGACATTTTGGAAATGGAAATCATGCCTGACCATGTGCATTTGCTCATGGAAGTAGACCCTCAGTATGGAATTCATAAAGCGGTAAAAGCACTTAAAGGATATACTTCTAAAATTTTAAGAGATGAGTTTCCCACTTTAAAAACGAGGATGCCTGCTCTTTGGACGAATAGCTATTTTGTTTCCACTGTCGGTGGCGCACCTCTTGAAGCTGTCAAGCAGTATATCGAAAATCAAAAAACTTCTCAACGGCAAAAGGATAAAATGGGATGACATTTCAAAAGGGCGTGAAATTTAGAATCTACCCAAATCGGGAGCAATGTAATCTAATTGACCGTACTCTCGGTTGCAGCAGGCTCATTTACAACAAGGGTCTTGCGATGCGGGAAAACGCTTTCAAAAGCGGGGAGAAGTGTGGCTATAAGCAAACTTCTGCTATGCTAACAGCGCTCAAGCAGGATGTGAACTACGCGTTTCTCAAAGAGGTGGATTCCATTGCTTTGCAGCAAGCACTGCGGAACCTTGATACCGGATACACAAACTTCTTTGAGCATAGAGCTGCACATCCAAAATTTAAGAGTAAGAAAAGCTCTAAGCAGTCGTATCGTACACTTAACATTGGTAACGGTATACGCATTTCTAATAAGCGTATTCGCTTACCAAAAATCGGTTGGGTAAAAGTGCATCAGTCTATGGAGATTGGTGCAATTCACAACGCAACGGTAGTGCGCACAGCTACCGGTAAATATTTCGTGGTTCTTAATGTAGAATATGACCCTCAGCCTATGCCAAACAACGGTTGTGTAGTAGGCATTGATGTTGGGCTCAAAGAATTCTATTCCGATAGTAACGGTACTGTGGTTAATAACCCCAAATACTTGGAGAAAAAAGCCAAAAAACTCGCTCGCGAACAGCGGCGCTTAGCGCGTAAACAGAAAGGCTCTCATAATCGTGAAAAACAGCGCATAAGAGTTGCTGCCACCCACGAAAAGATTACTAATCAACGAAACGATTTCCTTCAAAAACAGTCAACAATGTTGGTGCGTGAAAATCAAACCGTCTGCATCGAAGACCTTAATGTGAGAGGAATGCTTCGTAATCATAAACTTGCAAAAGCTATTTCCAGTGTTTCGTGGTCGTTTTTCTTTAACATGCTGGAGTACAAAGCCTATTGGTATGGGTGTACAGTAATTCGTGTACCTACATTCTATCCAAGCAGCCAAACATGCAGTTGCTGCGGTTATAAGAATGCAGCTGTTAAGAACCTCAGCATCCGTCAATGGGAATGTCCGTCTTGTCACACGGTTCATGACCGCGATAAAAATGCTGCCATTAACATTTTGCGTAAAGGGCTTGAAAAGTCCGCTTAAACTAATACATACCGTACCGTGGGGCACACGGGAAGTAACGCCTGTCTGACATCGTGTAAGACGCAACAGCTTCGGTTGTTGCGTAGTGGTGATTGATGCAGGAATCCCCCTGCTTTAGCTGTGGGGAGAATGTCAATGTGCAAGAAATTGACAAATCTGCGAAAAACGAAATTGACCATCTAGGCTACGCTTCCCCCCGCCAAAAGCGCCCATCTGGAGCAGCTACGCTTCCACCGATGAGTTCAACTTTTTGTCTGCTTTTTCTGTAACTCGATTCCCAAAAGTGTCCGTTTTTCTATAGTTTTTGGATATGAATTCAACTTATTTCCCAATTTCGATTTTTGTGGTTTTGAGGAATAGTCGATATTCAGTAGTGCCTTGATTGAATCATTGAAGCTGTCGCAGATAGCGTGGATACTGCGATACTGTCCCGTGAATCGCTTGCACTGTTCGTGCGTGATGATGGGGTGGTCATGCTCTATGCGGTCGACTCTCACATCCACGGTGTTCTTGTTATTGCACAAATGGTCTGGGTGACCTTCCAGAATGTAGGGACCGTATATTACCGACCCATAAGCGTATATACCGCTTTCTTGACTTAGATGCCAGTTGCCAAGATGGAGGAGAACGACATCATCGAGATGCATATCCCTCGCGGCAGGAAGCTGTACTACTTGTCCTGTAGTCTGTATCTGTTCGAACAGCGGCATTTCTTTAGACCGAAGTGGCAGAATGTATATTGTCGTCATTGCTCAGCATCCACAGTTTCAACGCGATTCTCCTGCGGGTAGATAGTGCAGGTTCCTTTTGCCAAAATGTCACCCCCGTAGAACTTATCGATAGTTACCGGCATTATGATTTCTTTGATGGCGTTTACATCTTTTCCGCTTGCTTTGCAGTCATCTTTGAATTCGTACCAATGGAGGTCAGAATACACAATAGAGTTTGCATCTACCTTCTCACCCCACATCGGGTCATACTCCTCTCCGTCAATACTCCCCTTCTCTGCTCCGAAGGTGATAGGCTCATCCAGCTTGTTGACAAGGAACATTTTTGCTGTGTAGCCAAAAATGTTATTCGGGTCAAATCCGCAGATTGCCATTGTGAAGGCATCGGTATTGTACAGAACCATATCGGTCGGCTGAAGCTCATGGACAAAGTTTTGTGCTTCAAAATCGTCTGTCGGATAAATTGTGAGGTATTCGTTGAGTGGGTCCGGATAATCCGAATCAAAGTCGTTGATATAAGAGGACAGGTAGATGTCTACCTTGGTGACATCTTCTGGCTTTAACCCATACAGTCTGAGTCCGGCAGAGTCCCATGAAGCAACTTCTTCGACCGTTTCCTCCGGCTTCGTGAAGATATGCCAGTTAGGGTCTGCAGGGATACCGTTGAGATATGCTGCATCAATAGATGCATTGAGTTCTACTTGGCTCTTGTTTTTGTAGCTTAGCTTCCAGTAGTATCCACCATCGGTATCGTGTCCTACCGCAAGCAGCTTGACCGTACAGTCATCATTGTTCGCCAGCGTCTTCTCATAGAAGTTCTCATCATAAATGATGGTCGGCTCCGGTGTAGGTGTCGGTAAATCTAAGCCTTCTGCAGTGCCGGAATATACTGTTTCGTACTGAGTCCCATCCGAGTCGGTATGAATCGTAGGCTCTTGTGTCGCGGCAGGGGCGGTAGATTCTGCTTTTCCGCAGGCGGCGAGCAGCATCACCGTAATAATGGATACTGCTATCAAGGCTGCTTTTTTCATGGTTGCTTCTCCTCAAAATGTGTTTTTTCTAAATTGTACATTTTCTCACACCAAAATGCAAATGGATGTTGTTGTATTGCGGGTTTTCGGCGTGTTGCACAATGTGTATTTTTGCGAATTGGGCAGGATGCTGTATCATTTTAATGAACATTTCAGGCAGTCACTTTCGCTTTGTGACATTTTGTGGTATAATTATCATAAACGAAACGATGGAGGTGTTGTCATGGTGTTGCCAGGCATGCTTGAGCTTACGGAGAAACAAACGCAGCTACTCGTAAGTATCATCGAGGAAAAGCAAAGTTGTGCTTGTGAAGTATCGAACAGTATGCACACGGTCTGGATTACTTCCGATGATGGTGAGAACGAACTGCGTGTTGCCTTCCTTGGACGCTTTGCATTGGTCATCTCGCGTGTTGGCTTTGAGAACAAGCGGCGTGGTACAATGACAGCGCTTCTTTCTGTTCTAAAAGAAATCTGTGAGAGCTATGGCGTGCATCGAATCATTATGCAGTCTGTGCTGACGAAGGAGATGGAAGCGTTTTGCCGCAAGTCCGGATTCATACCCGACCAAAATTCCACAATGGAAGTTGACGGGGTGCTGATTGGGGATTATTTTTTGGACTTCTAACTTTTCCTACAAAACAAAAAGCACCCAAAGCGGTTGCTCTGAGCGCTGTGTATGGTGAATTAAGCAAAAACCCTCTTGACGTTTCTTGCTAAAGTAACTATAATAAATATAGAGGGTTGAAGCTCTTAATAAGCGGACACCTCAGTAGAAACATTTGAGACCGATACATACTGTAAAAATGCACCTGCCCCATGAGACTACCTAAGTGGCATTAGGTAGTCTCACTTCTTTTTTCTGTCAAAATAAATGGCAACAAAAACGCCGAACCATGTACCAATGCAACCAATGATTGCAACGACAACATTCACGTCCATGCTATCACCTCCGACAAAGATTGCCGGAAGGCGAAAAAGTGTATGACCTCCTGTCTGCCTTCCGGCTCTGGGAGGTGACCGCCTAAGCGCTTGTAGCGGAACTTCAACTCTCTGGGAATATTATATCATACTTTGTCATATCGGTGCAACCGCTTCTAGTGCCATTTTTACTACTTTCAAAAGCTGAATTATTTTTGTTTTTCGAAAGCCACCGTTGCTGTCCTTTATTGGGTAGCGGCATTTTGTGTGTTGACCAGTTCTTTTCCCGTCTCAACGATTCTTTTGTTGTGTAAATTGTTAATTTTTAATATGAAACCATTGACGATACTTGCGAATTGCCTATAATAGAATTAACGGCAAATGTATTATATTTTTTGAAAGTTGGTGTTTTTTCAATGGCAAGAGCAAATCGTCCTTACCATTTGACTCCCGCCGAGGAGTCTGTTATGACTGTTTTTTGGAATAGCAAGAAGGCTATGCCGCAGGCAGATGTCATCAAGAAAGCCGAGGAGAACGGTATCCGCAACTGGAAAGAGCGGTCTATCTTCTCGATTATCAACAACTTGCTGGCTAAAGGCTTGATTCAGGCTGATGGCTTCGTCCGCGCAGGCAAGACCTATGCCCGTACTTTCTCTGCGACGATGAGTCGCCCGGAGTATTACGCCAAGATGGTGGCGCATACCCTCAATGACAAAGAGCTTGTTATTTTTAAGCGGGCGCTGAAGGCAGAAGTGAATGCTGCTGATGCGGAGGCTGCTTCTGGTGTCGAGGAAGCCACCGAAAGCGCTCCGGCTGAGGAGGCTTAACCTGTTAGGAACAAGCGCTCCTAGTTTAATCAGTTGCTAAACTTATACGCCACGGTAGCGGACCTCTAACATGGGTCTGTTGCTGTGGCGTTTTCTTTTGCCTCGACGAACCACCTGTCAACTTCATAGTACAAATATGTTCTGGCTCTTCCTATCTGGCAGGTGTAGCGCATACCAACTCCGCCGGTTTTTGAGTATTTGCGCGGTCGCACTTCCGAAATGTTGGAAATGTCGAAACGTTGCCCCGTATCCCAAACGACGGTTTGTGGAATAAGTGTGCCATCTGCTTGAAAGTCTGCGATGACCTCCACATATCGTTTTACTCTTTGTTTTGACATGACTTATATGCTCCCTTGTAAGTATCCATGCGGATGAATTGTATGGTCGTTCTTGGCGTCGCAGCGAGATAAGAGCTTATCCGTGTACATTATTGCTCTTTGTACGGAATAGTACCCGAATCGGTTTCTGACTCCATCAATGGCAGCTTCAAGACGTTCCATCTCCTCTTGCTTCTCGGCACTATAATCGAATGAAATTTGGCAAGGCTCAGTGTCTGGCTTCAGGTCTATTGCTCGTACACCAATGGAACGAAGATGCTCATTCCAATGGTAGTGTTTCTTATACAATGTGAACGCGACGGTCGCTATCTCTTTTTCCTGCATGGTAGGCTGACTTAGGTGTGTCTGCCGTTCGAAGCTGAACAGGCTGGAATCCCGAAGGCTGACCTCCACGCCTCGGCATCGGAAATGGTTTTCCCGGAGTCGTGCTGCAACACTCTCCGCGAGCAGGTAAATAACAATCCAGACATCTTGGTCTGTCAAAAGGTCCCGTGGCGTGGTCCAACTATTGCCGATGCTTTTGATGGGCGCGAGAACTTCCCGCTGCTCGTACTTGGCGACGGGTGCATTATCCAGACCGTTGGCAAATCTCCAGAGCAATAATCCAACCTTGCCTAGCTTTTGCTGTAGAAATTCTGGTCTACTCTTTGCTAAATCCCCTATTGTATGGATAGCATAGCTGTCCAACTTAGAAGCAGTCTTTTTTCCTACATAGAGCAAGTCCGATGCAGGCAGCGAGAAAACTATCTTCTCAAAGTTCTGCCTATTGATAACCGTAATGGCATCCGGCTTTTTATAATCTGAGCCGAGCTTAGCTAATGTTTTGTTCCAGCTTACTCCAACCGAACATGTAATGCCAAGTTCGTCCTTGATTGTATCGGAAATTTCCCTTGCTATCCTCTCCCCTGTTCCAAAAAGAGACTGGCTCGCTGTGCAATCAAGCCATGCCTCATCCAAGCCAAACGGTTCGACCTGGTCTGTATAGCGCAAGAAGATTTCTCTGGTATAGCTGCTGAAGCGCGTATAGAGGTCATAGTGAGCTGGAACGAAGATGATGTCCCGGCAATGCTGCTGTGCCTCCCATAACGGCATTCCCGTCTTTACCCCCATCCGCTTAGCCGGGTATGAAGCAGTCAATACGATACCGTTTCTTCGTTCTGGGTCACCACATACAGCAATCGGCTTTCCCTGCAGCTCCGGGTGGTATGCCATTTCGCAACTAGCGTAGAAACAATTCATATCGCAATGAAGGATAACTCGCTCTTTTGCCATTCTCACAGACACCTTCTTCCCGTCGTTGTATTTGGTTGTTTCTTAGTCTTATTTGTTGTTTTATGTCGTATTTAGTATAGCAAATACAACCGTAGGTTGCAATATCAATTGAAAAATTTTGCGGTTGTAATCCGTATAAATACTCTCCAACTGCGAAAAGTCTTGGCAAAATAAAAGAGAGGAGCTTATCCGGCTCCTCTCTCTTGCTTTATTCCTAAACATTCAATCGCTTGAGTTCCTCGTATACGCTTCTTTCAACGAGACTCAGTGATGTGACATCGCTGATGTATCCAACCGGAACACCTTTACGCTCTGCTAAATCCTTGATGGGTGTGTACTCCTTGTGGCTCATGCTGTCGGTCTTGAATAGAACGGCTGCCGCACTATCCAGTTGCTTGTCCGCAGTCATGGCTTTGTCCTTCTCAATGACCGCTGCATCCGGGTACTTCTGCGCGAATTTGGTCATGATGTTAGGATGTCCGCCGATAATTACGACCTTTTTGGATGCGAAGAGTTTCTTTAGTTCCTCCGCACAATCGACTTCCGGCTCCGCCGGTACGACGGGAGTATCCTCGACAGGCTCTGCAGGAACTTCTTTTCGTAACCGCTCGTTTTCTTCCTGCAGAACTCTGAGCTTTTCCTCAAGAGCTGCAATCTGCTCCTGCTGCGTCTCGACCTTGGACTGGATACCGGCGTAGCGGTTCCGGGCATCCTCTGCCGCTCGTTCAGCAGCATCTGTACGGGACTTATACGCTTTCAGTTCGTCCTTCTGCCGTTGCAACTTCTCATCATCGGAAGCAATCCTGCGCTGGCATCGTTTCAGCTCGACATTCAGTCTTGCGCCTTGCGGGTTAAAGAAGTAGTCATGCAATGCCTCCAGAATAGTCTTCTTGTTCCTTTCGCACATAAGAGTGTAATATGTCGAATTGAAGAGAGCGATGGTAAATGCCTCTCTCTTTTCCTTTGCTGCTGTGATTACGTCATCATCATACGCGGATTTTTTCCCGGTATCAATGGCTTCCCATACTTGTTCGATTGGGAACTCCACATTATCAATGTTCGCGGCAGTATACGCTGTGACAGCGATATTCATTGTCATCTCTTTTGTGATGACATGGTCGTCCATTGTTTTTGTATTTGCTAAACCGCTGGCGCTGAATGTAGAGATGATAGGAATTTGGAGTAGGTCTGATTTCTCTTTTTCGGTATTGGTTCTTGCTCTCATCGTTCCCATGTCCTTTGCCCATACAGAACCAAAGTTTTTAGAAGCAAAACGCTGGCGGACAATAGTGCGATATAGATAGTCATAGCGTTCCATATAACGCACTTTTGCTGTGGTATTTGCGCTTTCCAGCAGCATGATGGCTACAAGTGCATTTGTGTAGATTTCATCGCGGCATGTTTCAAAGTTTCTATATTGTGGTGCATATGCAACGAAGAATGCTCTGGAGGATGTGCCCAGTAGGTTCTGAGCAAATGCGTCATAAGCTATGGTATATTTGCTTTGGTCATTATTTGGAGCTGCTTCTATTTTCTGATATATTGTCTTGAGAGCTTTTTCGTCTATTGGCGGAAGCTTTTCTTTTTTTGTGCTTCTCATGTATACGGATAGCAGTTCCCTTGCAAATTTCGGCTCGTCTGCCTCATCGTTATGGAAAACACACGCCATACATAGGACAGCATCACGGCATTGCTGTGAATTTAACCCTAGAATAAAGTGCAGCGGATATCTTCCCTTACAGATGTCTTTGATATATTCATCGACTTCTTCTCTGTGCTGTTCGCGGTATTCATTTGTGAACCGAATACACGTACCACTTCTGCTCGCGAATAGTGCCATGCGCTCGGCGTACTTATTGAGTAGTTCGCCGAGCGTCATTTCTTTTGGAATGTTGGTGTTTGCCATATTTTTCTCTCACTGTTGGTATTCAGATATATTTTCTCGGGTTGTATCCGCGTTATGGTTTGTGCTTAATGTGCCGAATCGGCACGCCCATCTCATCCTGCTTCTTTTTCTGAAGAAGGTCTGAGAACAGTATTAGCTTGCAGGAATGTGCAGGTTGTGGGCTATCTGGAAAACCGGCAAACTGTATTTTGCAGTCGAGTGCTGTCTCCAAAGAGACAATACGGGAATAGTCCCTGTCGAGAGGCAATCCGCTTTCGTTTTCATTCAGCATGAAGATGCTGGACAGCCACCTGCCGGGACCTGTAACGAAATCTGTGTCTATGTTCGTTTCAAGAAGTTCCGTACCTAGAAACAGAGGTGATTCGAGTCTCGGATGTTCCTCTTCGTCAAATCCGAAGCTGTAAACGAGTGCGCAGTTTGGAGATGGTGTTCTTACTGTGCAGCGGAACTTCTCATCCGGATACGCAACACATCTCGTCAAGCGGTAGGCAAATGGTCCTGCGCAGCTTGTGGCAAAGTTGAAGTATTCTACCCATGCGTCAAGTGTGGTTATCAAGTATGCCGATGCTGCATCTCTTATATACTCCACAGCCTTCTCTTGATTCGTATACAGAAGGTCGCCTTCCGGAGTATCTCTCCCCTGCTGCATCTGAAAGCCGTCTTCCTCGTCGTAGACGGCTTTTACTTTGCCTGCTTTGATTTTAAGTCTTGAGAAAGCAAAGGCTCCATCATAGTGTGTGAAGCCGTACTCTCTGGTATCTATGCGCAGAACCCCTTTTATGACGAATTCGGAATCATAGTAGCTGACTTTTTCGTAGCGTGTGGCATATGCCTGTATTATGCTCATGCTGATAACCTCTTCGTTCCCTCTGCCGCCTCTGTTCTGGAATGGTTAATCCCATATCTTGAGAGGTGGTTTCTCTTTGCCGGTGTATGGTGCTGGCATCGGCTGCCAAGCAACTATCATGCCTTCCGGCCATGCCCACTCGTGCAGCGGTCCGTCCCACCATTCACCATACTCAAAGAACGCGGTTGTCGTCATGGTCGGCTTCTGTCGTGTGACAATGTATTTCCCGGCTTTCTTCGGATTGCCTTCTTTCTCGATGGGTGTCCATTCTGTGGTAAATGACTTTTCTTCGATGTCCATGAGAGGTTCCTTTCTTGATTTACGCTTCTTCGGCAATCAGAAATCTGACCGTTCCATTTAATTGTGTATTGTTTGTAAATAATTGTCCTACACAAATGACTTAAATATAAATTTATAGTATAATATATCTGTAAATTGAAAGCGGCTGGAGGGTGATTCCAATGCAGTAAAATAGCCAATAGCAATGAGGTTAGCGATAGCGGAAATACACAGCAGACAAGATGGACAGAAAATATAGGCAGACCCGCTGTTATAGGGGCGACCCCGTGCGGGAAGCATATGCAGCATCCAAGGGTCCGTGCCTAGAGACTCCCCACAGTCTATAACAGTGGGATTGTGCAACACGTATTACATGTTGCTGCTCCTCACAATAAAGGAGTACATAAGATTGAAATTTTTGCGATGGGTGTCCATTCTGTGTCGGATGGCTTTTCTTCGATGTCCATGAAAGACTCCTTTCTTGGTCTTTTTTGTTTCCTACATTATTATATATATTATACGACATAAAGTAGCAATTATCAATCTGAATTTCACAGGAAACAAAGTGATGACTCGGGCGCTTGTTCTGCATCGGCAAGACTCTTTCGTTCTGGATGAACTATACCTCCCTCAATTGAGTAAGCATCCACGGTATGCTGTGCTGCGTTGTTTGGTTGTCGCATGTCCTCCGTGTGAGACAACCGAGTTTCTCAGCATCCTCCATATAGGTTGTCGTATATCGGTGTACCGACATAGTGCCGGTATGCCGATTTTTTGTGTATACGGCTGAAGAAAACTCTCAGTTGGATGTATGAGCTGCGTTTCCTTCTAATTTTGTGCGTTTGCCACTTTTCCCTACGAATAATTGGAGCATCTGTACACTTTTTACATGGAAACTTTGTTTTATTCCAGCATTTTCCTGCTGGTGAGCCTATTGAGAGAAATTTTCTGAACAACTTTTCAAAAATATTTTCTGATTTCGTTTGGACAGCAACAGGAGATTCTTTCACGCAAAAAATCAAACTTGCTTCGGGTGAGGAGTAGCAAGTGTTTAGCAAGTCCGTAGCAAGTCCGTAGCAAGTCCAATGTCTACTTTTTCTCTGCGAATGTCTACTTTTACGGAGGTAATGTTCACTTTTTACGCAGCCACCCATTTAATTCGGCTTTTTCGTAAAAACACATCTAATCTGGAACCGCTGCTCTTGACTTGCTGTGCGAGCTATTTGTAGAAAGCTATGACAAGTGCTTAGCTAGTTTGAAGTAAGTTCGTAGCAAGTTTTTTCGTCTATAGCTCCAAGTTAGTTCCAAGATGATTCCAACATAGACCCAAGTTAGTTGCAAATATGACGCAATCCGGTTGTAATAGCATGCGACTAAATGTCTCTGCTTTGCTGTTTTCTTGGTTGCAATTTGCGTTCTAAACTTGCGTCTTGTTTTGTGTTTTACGCAAAAGAACATTTAATTCGACTTTTTTACAAAGGTACATCTAATACTGGATAAATTCGCTTGACATGGCGTGCGATGCTCTTTGGCTACGCTACCAACAACCGGCTTGTGGTAGCAGCTACGCTTCCGTCGTCTAAGAAGTCAATACATGGTAGCTATGCTCTCACGGATGAACGAGGAGTACCTACGGTTTGTTTGTGCCTACGGTATGGAAATGTTTCATCGCCGTGCGGGGTGGGACCGCCTCCATTCCAAATACGACATCTACATCTGTCAGATACTGCGTGGTCGGTTGTCTCATATCCACGGAAATCACAGATATGAACCTTCGTAGTTCAGTTTTGTGATTCGTTGGCCTATGGCTCATTGCGCAATATTTCCAAAATGTGGTCTGCTATTTGTAGGAGGCAATACGCTCTGGCTGCCACTTATCCTCTACCCTTCTGCTTTGCCGTTATCTCCAGCCCGCCGGGCAGATACCGAACATATCGCCTGCAGCAACCTTCCAGAACGGAATATATAGTAGCGCTAATATAGAAAGTGGCTCTTGTGTATTATAGCGACTCGCGAGTGTGTTGCTACGGCTCTTTATATACTACAGCAGCGCCACAGACAACCACTTCTTAGCTTTCCTTATGAAAACCAGCAAACTATTCGTATAAAAAGAAAAACGCACCACAGAGGCTCTGTGCCCCTATGGTGCGTATGCTTTTATCGGAGGTAGTCGCTTAACTTGATGACAGATACCGATTCAATGGATGTATCTATATCAAGGTATGTGCAGTTGCTGTTTGGTCTATCTATACGGACAATCTCTTTATGAGGAATATGCCCAAAGATATAGAGAGTATTCTGATGGTCCGACAGCATCTCTGCCTTATCGTAGTCATTTACCTTTCCGAAAGGATTGTTGTGTGTAATGACTACCTGCTTAAATTTCTCTGTAGTGGAAGGTGTAATGTTGAGCTCCTGCGTATTGTTTTCAAAGACAACTTCAAAGTTTTCTCTTGTTTTCTTCGTGCCCATAAGGAACTCGTAGATGGTGTGCTCTGCGTTATACGGGGCTCCACACATGTTATCGAGGATGTAAAGAACGATTTTCCAGAGATTGTCACTTTCCCATGCGAGCGTATAGGTGATGAACATCTTTTGCCAGCCTTCGAAGGTATGTGGTCTTGAGGCAAGAATTTTCTTTCTCTCTTCTAAGCTACATCTAAGTCCTTCAAGTTCTTCTTTCGTTCTGAAGATATGCTCTCCCTGCTTGTAGTGCAGGAATACCCATGCTGCAAGCTTTCTTACTGTAGGAGATTGTGCGAGTGATTTGTAGTACCATAGCATTTGCCGGTGCTCGTATTCATGGTTGCCGAGAACGAGGTGTACGGTATCTTTATGGTCTGCAATGAAGTTCACGACCTTTGCATTCTCAATGCCACGGTCTACTACATCGCCGACAAAGATGAGCTTGTCAGTTTTCTCATCCCAATTGGATGCAATGAGCGCTTCTATGAGTTTTTTGAAGTCTCCGTGAACATCTCCTACTACATAGATATCATTCATGTCTGTTCTCTCCTTCCCCAGCATTCTTTCGTGTTCACTTCTGCAACTTGGTTATACAGCACTCTGAGCTTGTACATCGGCTTGTCTACATCTCTGTGCATATGCCCACAAAACCACTGTTTGAACTCCACTCTGCGGTAGATTTCGTTGAGGTATACCCCAGTTGGGTCGTTGATAGGGCTGATGTCCCGAAAGTATATCGGCATAAGCATCTGTGGCAACGTGTGCGTCAGAATAATGTCTACTTTGTTTCCGTGCTCTTCCAGTGTGTCGAAGCCATGCCACGTCTCTTTCATGGATGGGATTTCCTCGCGCCACCAAGTAACGCCTTCTGTGCGGTAGATTTTATCGATGGACTCCGCACCACCCATACACCACACGGTCATTCCATCAATCGTGTAATATTCACCGCGCATCAGATGGATGACATTCGATGCTTCCGGCAAACGCTGAATGAGCCCGCCGTTCCATTGCTCTGTGTGTTGCTCTGCCCAAAATGCGTGGTTATCATGGTTCCCATCAACGAACAGAATATCGCAAGGAAAAGATGCCAGCCAGTCAGTGTACATCTTGTACGCTCGTGCTGATTTGATGTTATGCTGCGGGTAGTTCTTTGCTTTGAGTTCATTTGCCGGGATACGGTCCGTTGGAAAGAACGGAAGTCCGAAGTCTCCACAAACTACAATAGCATCGTCTTTTGTGAGGTCGCGGTCAAGAAACTTTTTGGGATTGATTTTGAAAATCTCATCCGGTCCATGTGTATCTCCAAAGATGTGCAGAAGCACGGTTGTCACCTTCTCTCTGTTTCTTCATCTCTTTTTGGATGTCACAGCATCAGAAGCAGGTATTCTGCCTCTTTGTTGCCCTTGTAAGATGCGATTGCCATATTTCGACGGTCGCGTTCCTGTTCCTCTTCCGGATACCAGTCTTCCGTGTAATCGTCGCCGAGGAGCTCCTTTACAAAATCCTCGAACGGAATACCGTGAGGCTTCCCATTTTCATCAAGGTTTTTCTTCGATTCCTCAATGCTTGCATCTAGGTCTGCTTTTGCTTTTTCTACCCCGTGTGGCTCGACGCCAAAGAATGTCATCTCCCACAACACACGCGACAAACAGAATTCGAGACCGTAGATATAGATGCTGGACGGTGCCAGCTTCCATCCGAGAATTTCATCCCAACTGCAAAGCTCAATGGCATAGCGAGTCGGCAGTTCTTGCTGCATCGCTGCATCCATGATGTCGTCGGTGCTCATAAAGGTCAGCATCTCATCGCTGATAGTTTCTGTCTTTTCCTTGTGCTTTTCTTTCCAAACGCTGAGGTCTTTAACTTTAATGAGAGAGACATCGTCGCCTGTGTCGCCGAAATCCTTGCAAACAAGGAGAATACTCTGGTTGGTTTCGACTTTCGGCGTGATGGTTTTCATCCGCATGAACGCTTCGTTAACCTCTTGCTTTGCACAACCAAGACGGTCGCACTCTTCTCCGTCGCTGTGGTACATCGAGGCAAACGCTTCAGCCAGCTTGTTAACATCACAGTGCATGAACGCATCATAAGTATTTGTAAAGTCTATCACGGGTATATCTCCTTCCCTCTCATATCTTCCAGAACGATAGCGCCGCTTATCTATTGCTGTTGCTTATCGCTGCGGTAGGAGCTGTTCTGGATAGCATCTCATAACGGTTCGTTCCTGTTATCGAGTTGTCTTGCTTGTTGTTCTTTGTTTCCTTTGCGCAGACGCTTTTTTAATAGTTACTTTTGTTTTCGGATGAAGCTTGTCCTTTACAGCCTCATATTCTTCTTCTGTTCCTTCAAAGGTAATCTTACTTCCTCCGGCAACCATTGCCTTCTGCATATCAAGGGAATCAATGCATTGTGGTGATTCTGTGTGAACCCCCACAATGTTTCCGGTGCCTCTCCCTCTTGGACTAATTACCTCATAGACCATTCTGATATTCCTCCCGTTACAACAAAAGGACGGCGGCTACGCAACTAACAACCAGCTTGTGGCAGCAGCTACGCTTCCGTCGTCCGAGAATGCAGTATATGGCAGCTACGCTCAGTCGTCATCGTCCTCAAGCGCACCTACGGCAAAGAGCAGGTACAGCAAACCGAAATACACAATGGCCGTGCCTGTCGTCATCTTATCAGCCAAGCCGGTTACTGCAAAGAATACGCGCATCAGGATAGCCGTTACAATATACTGAGAGTCAACGAATAGAATCGTCCCCATCGTGATTTTCTCTTTATTCTTCATCCTTTACTTCTCCTCAAAATAGTTATGCAGAGATTCCGTCACTTTGTCTTGTGTATCGTCACACCAAGTATCAAATGCGTTTGTCGGGTATCCTGCGTCCTCCACATCTTCCAGCAGCCATGTAGATACCGGCTGTCCGTTTTCAATGCGGATGACAGTAGGGGCGCTGATTCGTTTTTCTCCTACTTTGATTTTGTTTTTGTTGTTATCTGCCACCGCGTAGTCGTTCAGGTAGTCGCCGAGCCAATCAAGAAGTTCGTAGTATCCCTTCCCTGCTTCCTGTGTTTTCACAGGCTTACCGGTAAAAGTATCGAATTCATATTTGTCTCTGTACTCATCGACCTGACAGTAGTAGATGGTCTCGTTTTCTTCTTTTGCTACTTCTGCAAGTTCTGGAATAAGATTTCGGCAGAAAGGACATTGCGGAAAAGCAAAAACGAGAACACCATCTTTAACTTCCAATGCTTCCTCAGCAGTTACCTTCTTGAAGGTGTTGTTCCAAGAAAGGTTTACCGGCCGATAGACATTGTCAGAGGCTACGCTAGGTTTCTGATTGTTGTATCCTGCATAGCTTCTGGCAACTACAGCTCCATCATCAGCAGCTACGCTAATACAAACTACCATCGCTAAAATTGCGGCTACATACGGAATAATGATTTTCTTTGTCATATCTAATACCTTCTACTTTACATCTGTGGTACGGTATGTAAGGAGCTACGCTTCGTAGTTGGTTGTTATTTTCGGCTACGCATCGCAGCTACGCTTTCATCGTACTATCTTTTATTTTCAATTGCATTATACCATAAATTTGTATGTTTTACAACTTTGGTTGTTAGAAGTTCATAAACTCGTAACAATAAAGATGGTTAGCAAATGTGGAAGGTTTATTAGATGACTTGCCATCGCTTTCTTTACTTTGTTAGTTAACTGCGCTTTCTGGATGAAATGAGCTCTAAAAGAGATTCTCGGCTTTGGCGTGTGGCTTTTGAGAGTTTTGATTCGTCCGTGATAGTGATAAGAGGTGCTGTATCTGTCTCTTGCTCACTCTCATGCTTTTCATCTTCTCTTTCATCTTCGTCTCCAAAATCTTCGAAGAACCAAGCCGCTTGACTTCTTGCAGTGTCCATCGCCGCATAATCTGACAGCATGGTGCATTCATCACAATAAACCTTTGGAACGCCCACTCTGCCCTCAAACGCCTTTTTGCAGATAGGGCATACTCGTATTGCTATCATTGCTCTTCCTCCCAGTAGCCGGAATGCGTGAGAGGGTTGATGCCGTCTCTGCGGATTCCATCGTCATCGTATTTATGTGCAGGCATTGATTCGTTGTTCATATCTTTAAAGTCAATAACTTTGTTTCCCATTGCTCGGCTGATACCATCTTGTGTGCCTCTTTCGCAAACAATATGGTATTTCTCTTTTACAGCTTTTTGGTAAACGAGTTCTTCAAGCTCTATGATTGGAAACACGAGTGTTTTGCTTTCTTCATCATTGATGTAAGCTTCAACATATTCCCTTGCTTCGATAGTAGTGTGCTTGTCTGTCATTTCAGAGAGCCACATTTCTATCATTTGGTTGAGGTCATCTCTTGTAAGTGTTACGGTTCTTGAGAGTAGTTCAACGCCGAGTGTGTCTGTTGGTACGAAGTAGTTGTGTTTGTATACTTCTTCTAAATTTGCGAGAGTCATCAGCTTGTTTGTGATGGTTGTTTCTCCGGCTCTTTTTATATTTTTGCCGTATTTGTTGCCTGTGATGATTTTTGGTATCATGGCGCATGTTTTCCCTATTATGATGCTTTTTGGTTGGATAGCGCATGCCGTTTGGAAGTCTTGGCTTTCTGTGGCTGCATTACTGTTTTGGAGAAGCGCTGTGATTGCACTTACTCGCCGCTTTTCGTAGGATATTATCCATTTCATGAGTTTGTCTAGTGTGCAGTAGAGATAGTAAATGCCTTTGCTGTTGATGATGGCTCCCACCAGACGGCTCATACCTGTTGTGTATTCTTCGCCGACAGTGTTTGTGGCTTTTATAGTTGCGGATAGTTCATCTGACAGAAACAGCAGCCCTTTGTTGTAGAAGTAGTTTTCCATAAACCTCTCATAGTCTTTTGTGTTTGCATTGAGAATGTTTGTTAGCTGGATTCCTTCTTCTTTAGCTAGTTTTATACCTGCTGCCCTGCACATACAGGAAGTAGTTTCTACTCTGTTAAGCCTTCTTCCTTGTTCTCCCTTGAAACGCCGTTTCATGGTAGCTCTTTTTTCACTATCCAGAGAGTCTTTAGCTGTTGTACGGATGTACTTTATACCGTCCGGTGAGATGCGCAGATAATTTGACTCATCTTTACGAAATACTTCTACATAGCCATGTTTGATGGCGTTTCGAACCGCAAGAGTCAGGCTTTGGTAAGGTATATCTGGTAGTGCTATTACAAGCTGCCTGCGTTGGATTGAATCAACCCCATACAGATAGCATAGAAGCTTTTGCTCATGCGTCATTTTGTCCCCTCGCTTTTGTCCTTTAGATTCCGTATTGCGTACCAAAGACGGTTCAAGAATCCCCACAGCCTCGCAGAAATCCATATAAAGAAATACAACATTTTCAGGAGCGTATTTTTGTGCCCCTAAAAATGTTGTATTTTTACATCCCTGAAACTGTTGTATGCAGCTACGCTTAGAGCCATTTCGTAATGTCTTCTTTCTGGCAAAGAATAACATCCAAATAAGGTCCTTGCTGGTCTTCAATGGCGGTATAAACAAAGCTCATAAGCTGCCAGCCGTCGCCGTGCTGAAGAACCCTGCTGATAGCGTTTGTGATAGCTCCTGTATAGACATTATTACTGTCTATAGGCATCGCCCCTCCGAGTACAATTCCGCGCCGAAACACAAGATAAAGATGCTCTGGAGGGACGCTCACGGGACCGTTTTTAGCAATGAATTTCCGAAGCGCAGCCTCCGTAATGTAGTCAAATTCGGCATCAAGGAAATACTGATTTGCCTCATTCTTGTATCGCGCTTTTCGGCTGTACCATTCATAATGAAACGGTGGTAAAAACGAAGAATATCGTATCTTCAGTATTCCATTTTTAGGCTGCGAAATTTGGCAAAAATCGTTCGGAATCAAAACTGATTTATGTGCTTTTTCGTAGGGCTCTTGCCGTTCTTTTCCTTCAAAAGAAGTCAAAATAGCGCGTTCTGCTTTGAGAATCTCTACAGAAACAGCATTTAGAGTATCTTCCGAAGTATTATTGCGGAGACTTTGCATATCCGGCAGTTGCTCCATATAATCAGAGGCTTTTTTGAGTTTGTCTTTGACATACTTTACCGATTTCGAATATGGCGTAGGTGCGAGCAAATTGCCAGTCTGCTCGGCTTTGCTTGTCACGCCTACTAGCTCTCCGTTTTCTTCGATATATCGTTTATAATCACTTAATGACGGGAACGCCATCCCAAACCTCATCATCCTCGACCTGTTCGGTCACTTCCAAGTTGTAGTCGTCATCTACGGTACAGAAGAAGCGAATGCCACAACCATCAAGCAGCTCACGGTTTGCTCCGGGACGCATAATAGCGATACGGGATGTGACCGGCATCATTTCTTCACGAATACCATTGTTGCGAATCATATCAGCAACAATAAGTTCCTTGCCCTTTTCAAACTCGCAGACATAATATACGCTGCCATCGAAACAGAAGCTCAACAGCCACGGGCAGGTAGAAGGGATTGAAAATTGACGGCTCTCCGGCAAAAATTCGCAGGCAACGCGGAATGCGCGACAGCGCTTGCGGACAAGGCTATTCATGGTAATGTAATCAGCTTTCGCCAGACCGTCATTAGTGACATAGCACGCCGGACGACGGTTTGCACCCTTACGGCAAGCGCTGTAGATAATCTCACGCGCCTTGTTCGGGGTAATATTGTACTGCCGTACGAGATATTCTTCCATCAGCTCGTTAGGGATAACGGGGATGGTATCGAGCAGTTCGCGGATATCGTTATTGTGTACCTCAGACATAAGTATGTCTCCTTTCAGCATATGCAAATTGTGCAATTTTGTTTTTGCCAATTGTGTCATTGTGTATTTTGCGGATTTATATGTTACTATTTTGTACGAACTGTCGTGCAAAATAAAGCATATCAAAAATGTGCATTTTGTAGAGGAAACTAAAAGAAAAAGCACTTTTGAGATATACGGAATCAGCACATTTGTTTGTATCTGACCATCGCATATCTCAAAAGTGCTGTTTTCAGTTATTATTAGCGTTACATCGTTTATATTGAAGCTTTGAATTGTGTTATTTAACGCTTTTCGCTGTTGTCATCTGTTTTCGCAGGCTCTTTCTTATCTTCTACTTCCAGACGAGCTTGTTCTTCTTGGTGCTGTTTTTCTTTAAGCGCTTTTTCCTGCATATAGAAGCTCTTTGCATCCGTCGTGATTTCCTGCTTTTCGTAGTCAGCAGCTACAAAATCTACGAACAATTTTGCAGAAGAAGAACAAACCAAGCCTTGACCACGCTGCAGGCTAGAAACATTTTCCATTTCTGCATCAGTAAGCTGGATGGCGGCTTGTAAAGCTTGTGCTTCAGAAGGGATAAGATGCATGATAATTTTGGTATCGGCGTTACCGATAATAGCTTTGCCGTATTTACCGCCTTTGTATTCGTAGAACTGCGAAATGTCCTGTGTCATTGCGAATGCCGAACCGCCGTAAGCACGAATCGTACGGAAGATTTCCACAACATCCTCAGCCGCCATTTCGTTTGAGTCAGTGCCAATCAGTTTCCAACACTCATCGATAAAGACTGCTTTACGCTTTTTACGGTCTTCTTTGATTTTTGTCCAAACAAAGTCAAGAACAACGAACATTGACATTGTAAGGATTGAACCTTTCATGCCGTTAAAGTCAAATACAATATACTTGGCTTTTAAATCAACATTTGTGGGACGGTTGTAACATGCCATAGAACCAGTAATAAGAGGATTAAGGATATTGCTAATCCGATGCAGTTCTTGATACTTGAGCATTTCTTTATGCAGGTCTTGCAGCAGCGGCATTTTCTTATATTGACCGGTTTCTCTATCATAGATAGAGTTGTTGTCGTTTGTAATTCCAAACTTTTTGTATACCGTAATGAGGCAGGTATCAATCAACTGTTCTTCTTCCTGCGTAAGGTCTTTGACGACCAAATGCATAAAAGATTTGATGGTATGGATTTTCTTTGTCAGCAGTGAGCCTGCCGAATACTCATCCATATCCTTGGCATCTTCATCGTCGGGAACTCGAATATCCATGATATTGATACTATTGACAGAAGACGGGTCCATGCTAATGAACTGACCGTCGACTGCCTTGCAGCCACCACCATAGTCTTCCAAGCCCTTCAAGGGAGAAATGATGAATACTTGTGTATCCATTTCAGAAAGACGAAGCGCAAACAACTGTGCCGTGAAGGTTTTGCCATAGCCAGAAGAACCGAGGATAACTGCGTTGGCATTTGCGTGAATATCCGTGTCGAACATATCAATCGTAACCAACGAGTTGTTTGCACGGTTTGTACCAACCATAACGCCATCGGGGTCCTGCATCTCAAAGGAGATGAACGGATAGCAGGATGCAACGCCGGAGGTTAAGAGGTTACGCTGTGCCTTCCTCTTAATGTCCTTATGAATTTTTGCCAGCGGCAAGATTGCAGACTCAAAGCATTCTTCCATCATGAAGTTGGCACGGCGGATTTTCATGCCTTGCCCTTTTGCACGCTTTTCCAGAGCATCATATTTGTATTCAAGGTCGTCAAGAGAATCACCGACAATGGTGATGAGTGTACACATATAGTAGAAATCTTCGCCGCTGGAAAGACCTTGAAGCATATATTCGGCAGATGCAATTTTTTCTACACGCGCATGGTAGTCAGAGTCTGTATCGTGGCTGTCCATTGCGTTTGCACGGCTCAAACGAAGTTGGGTACTAATTTTATTGAACACCGCTTCACGAGAAACGTGTTCAAAGAACATGTCTACATCAATACCTTCACCCGCATTGACGAACATTGCAATCCAACCGGCATATACCTGTTGACTGTATCCTTGTGATGGAACATAAGCAAAGGTATAAAACTTTCCGTCAATTACGATGTAGTTGTAATGCGTGAAATCAATCCACGCAGGAGCAATCAATTCTGGAGCCTGCAAAGAAGTTTTCATTCCTTTTTCATCGGCTTCCAAATAGCGTGTAATAATCGGGTTTACATGGTCATGGAATGTAACAGTCTCACTCTTTTTGCGGTTCAACATCTGATAGAGAAGTTGATGGATACCAGCATCTTCATTGTGGTCCTTATCTCCAAGAGCTTGAATATAGATATTCCCGCATTGCTCCATATGTGAACGAATATTAGCGGCAACAGCATTCAAATCAGCGACAACAGCTTCAAAGTTCGAGCCATCATTACTGATAGTTTTTTGAAACTCGATAGAAATAAAGAACCGACGCGTAATACCGACGGACAATGCCGTTTTGCGAAGCAGATTGATATATGCTTTCAGCATGCGTTTTCTTTTCTGGTTCTCTTCTTCTTCGTAATAAGACTTGACGGTTGCAATTGTACTTTCAACATCAGCCTTGCGTGCAAAAGTTTTGAACTGAATATTGCATGGTGCAGCTTTAAATGTCTGATAGAAAAGCGAAATCACACGGTTCTGAGTTTCAGCATCCATATACGCGAAGTTGATGGGACGAAACTCCAGAATCTTAACATACCGGCGGTCTTTTGTGATGATGACACCATTATAGATATCATCGACAGGGATTACTCGCTGTGTGCTCTTGATGATTTGGTAGCGCCCTTTTTGCTCTGCCATCTGTTTTTGGATGCGGGCGCGTTCTGCTTTTTCGATTTCTTCTCGCTCTTTTTTGGTAAGGCGAATATCTTCAATATTCGTACCAGCTACTCCTTTAGGAGTAGCTTGCTCCTTGTTTTTCTTTCTAAACATCTCTTCTATCACCTCGCACTATCAAAGATTGAAATATCATTCAACGAAGTATTCGTATTGAGTTTAGGTCTTGCTTTACCTTTACGCGTGATTTTACGAGCGCCAAGGTGAGTCACTTGATACCGTTCTGTCGGTGTCAATGGAATCTCATCCAAATCATCAATATCGACTTCAATCTCTTCATCCAAGCCGACATATTGAGAAATTGGGCTTACGGTTGATTTCACAGGCTGTTTCTGCTCAACGGGTTTATCTTCAATATCCAACAGTTCTACTTCAATTTCTTCTGAATCGTCTTGCACAGTTGTATCAATTGCAGGGGCTTTTCCTTCTGCCCGTACTGCTTCTGTCTCGCTGTGCTGAAGCGTGTCTACGCTTTGAACATCAGAAGTGCCTTCATCGGTTGTCTGTTGAACTATGCTTTCAGAAGAAATATTCTCGTTTTCTTTAGCCGCGTTTTCTTCTTCGAGCTTTGCACGGGCTTGTGCCTGCTTAACACGTTCTGCTTTATCAAGACGCCGTTGAACAGCCGCTTGAATCATAGCCTCTTGTTCCGCTTCGCGCTGTTTCTTAGCTTCATCTTCTTCTTTATGCTTTTGTTTCAAAGCCGCCTTAGCTGCTTTGCGCTCGCTTCGTGGCAAAGATTTGATATATTCTTTTTCTTCTTTAGCACGTTGCTTTGCTTCTGCTTTCAGTTCAGCCTGTGTTTTGAGTTCTTCCGGTTTTTCGATAAAGTTTTCGTCATCATCATAGTAGATATGAAGATTGTCTGAATTGATATCTGCGCTGATAGCATTTTCTTCTCCACCAACTACTTTGCCTTTGATAGATTCATAAGCTCTTTTCAACTTTTCTCTCGGAAGGAGCTTGTCGTCGTGAATCAGATAATCGGGTTCAAGTTCTGTTTTAATACGGGGATTGTATTTTGAAATTCTACGGTTTTTTCTAAAACGAATAACACGAGCAATGAACTCAAATAAACTGTCTCCATCAACGCCAATTACCGTTGCCATAAATGCACCGGCACATAAGATAACACAATATGCTACTGTGGATAGAATATCCCATCCAAGTTTAGTCCAGCCATATGCGAAAATTCCGAGAAAGGGTAACGCAACAATGATACCTTCAACAAAGTTTCTGGTTCGGAACAAACCGCCAAACACATAACCTGTATCAAACGCGTTTTTTGGTATATTATATACATTCGGCTCTGTTTCTTCTCTTGCCATGATTTACTTTCCCCTCTTTCCGATGATATTGTGCATTACAGCGCAGCATCTGTTAAGCAGTTCAAAAACAAGCATCGCATCATTTGCTGTGCCTGCTTTTAATAAAGCTGTTTCTTTGACACTCGCTATTACGCCGTGTTCATAGACATTCAAAGAAATAACTACTGCATTTTTTTCACAGCAATTTTCTACAAAATGAATATCTACATCTCCCCTATCGAAAGAAGTGGAGACAGACATTTCTATTTTTTCCCCTTGGACATTGCAAGCTATAAACAAGTCTTTGTCATCAAGGTGAGAATAAAAAGAACCAGACCGTACACTAAGATTTTCACACACAAACATTCACCTCAACAATCTATTCGAATTCATATCATTGGCCTGCACTATGCAGTTGCTCACTACGCGCCTCGTGAAGGCTGATATGTATGCGTAGTAACCGACTGCCCGCCGGTAATAGACAGACAGTCGGCAAGGATTAGACCTTATGGCAAGCGCCCCAGACATAGTTGCGCTTGTCGTCGTAACCGTAGACAAGCAGCGTCACGCGGTCGCCACGAGTCAGCAGCTCGTCGGATGCAGTCAGAGCTACACGAGCCTGAATGTTGCCAGCATCGACAATCAGGCGGTAGAAGCGGTCATTGACAGACGTGACCGTGGCACCGTAAGCGCCGCCGCGAGCAAGGCTGTGAATGTTCATGGCAGGATTGGCACGGCGCTCCAGAATAGCGCGGTTCATGCGCAGGCTGACAGTGCCGTTCTCTGCATCAACATTCAGGTCCTCGATAACGACGGGGATGCCCTCGCCAACATGGAACTTCTCAGCGACATTGTCGATGTACTCATAGGCAGACAGAGAGGCAGCACCAATGCTGGTCTCAACGCCAAGGGCTTCGGCAATGACATAGTCGGGGCCGGTAGACAGGATAGATGCAGCGGCGCGGGTGCCATTGGTCACATCAGCATTGCGACCAAAGAAGTGGCGATTGCGCTGAAGTTGCATAGCGTCCTGACGAGAACCGGCAAAGACAACCTCGCCGTCTTCAGATTCGGCTTCCATGTAGGGGCAGAAGTTGATGATAGCGCCGTTCATCAGCTTTGCCTTGCGCAGGTAGCGACGCTGACGAGTTGCCTCGTCATCATTCTCGATGCCTTTCATCTGGCTGAAGTGGAAGAAATCTTCTGCCTGAATCATCACGCGCAGCGTGCCACGAGTGACCTCAACAACAGCGCTGCCAGTACCAACAGGGCGGACGCCGAAGACCTTGCCTTGCAGAAAGCGGCGGGGATTGCGCTTGTTGTCAGCCACGCAGCGACGCATCTCTGCGAGGTCACGGGCACGACGGTCCTCGGGCATATCGACCTTCAGCATGTCGTTGCCATCATCGATGAAGGCTCCAATCTGGAGGTCATCATCAGAACGACGAGCGGCACGGGGACGGCTTTCTTCAACCGGCTCTTCGTCCACCCCCTCATCTGTGGGGGCAGGAACAGCCTCAGGAGCGACGCCGTCGGCTTCTGCGGGTTCGGTGTCTACCTCTGCGGTCTCGACCTCAGGAGCAGCCTCTACTGCCTCTGCAGCCTCATCCGCAAC
>UMEZ01038162.1_pt1 | contig 140144 bp, 121 predicted proteins | sample 1964841 | NCBI WGS metagenome assembly UMEZ01 (sample SAMEA4836029, study PRJEB28245) | human gut metagenome | biome: gut microbiome; material: fecal sample | place: Denmark | collected 2008 | reverse complement strand
GGAATAGTTTTTTTAGCAGAAAAGCCTGCCTGAAAGCAAAAAAGGAGTCGCCACCATGACGACTCCAGGATAGTTCTTGCAATCAGTATAGGCGTAGCCATGTTGCTGAAGGGTTGCTCCTCAGCAGAACCCGTCCCTCGTCCAGCTACAACATAAAATTCACTTTTTTGATATGAAATACAAAATTGTCTGTTAACTTTGCATCATCACTTCTAAGGCAAACTTGCATCAGACACACTCAGTGAAACACTATCCCGTGAAAAGACCATCTTTCTTTCACTTGTGGAGATTGAGAAGAAATGGACACAGCCTATTCATAACTGGGGATTGATTATGAATCAGTTTATACTAATTTTTGAAAACAGAATCCAGATATAAGAAGTAACTTACAACTGAATCCTGTTTACATTTACACAAAATTTGGGACTGTGTCCTCAAATTTGAGTAAAGGCCTATTGTTTTATGTCTTTGATACATCAGGATATAGAATTTGCTAACAATTTTTTATAGGCCTTCTCTTATAAAATCAAATGATTCAAATATGTCTTCCTTTGATGCTGTGAAATTAATTTTTACTTTTCCAATATTTTCTAACAATGTAAAATTAATAGTATTAGCTGTATTTTTTTTATCATGTTTCATGAGTTCGTATAAGACTTCGTAATCGTCACAACTAAAATCATAAATTCCATAAATATGTTTTATGTAACTAACCGTCTGACGCATCTTTTCAATCGGGAATCCCACCTTAATTGTACAAAGATAAAGTTCACAAATCATACCATAGGCAACAGCATAGCCATGCAATATCGGAGATTGTTTTATCATTGAAAGTGATTCAAATGCATGACCTATCGTGTGCCCGAAATTAAGCGCTTTTCGCATACCGGTTTCATATGGATCATTCTTAACAATTTCTTCTTTAATTTTTATGCTATCCTCAAGAAGATATGATAAATCATTAAGATTTGGCGCTAAAATATCAAATGTAAGCAATTTACTCCAGATATCTTCATTACTAATTAAACTATGTTTTATCATTTCTGCATATCCAGAACAAATATTTTCGGAATCAAGCGTTTTTAAAAAATTTGTGTCAATAATTACTATATCAGAATTATTAAAAACCCCTATTTCATTTTTTAATCCGTTAAAATTTATTCCAGTTTTACCACCAACGGAAGCATCAACCATAGCCAATAGGGTAGTAGGTATGTTAATAAATTTGAGGCCCCGTTTAAATGTCGAGGCTGCAAATCCACCAAGATCTGTTACCATACCGCCACCTAAATTGATAATTAGAGAATATCGTGTAGCTTTTTGTTCGCTTAAATATCTCCATACGTGAGTAAGCGAGTTTATGTTTTTACTATTGTCTGTAGAACATATTGAGATAATACCGGCATTCTTAAGTGATGGGATATCACTAATTCTTGGCAAACAAAATTTCTCCGTAATATTATCAACGATTATAAAAACTTTATCGGGATTGAAAGATTTAATATGAAAATCAAGTTCAGCATTTAAGCATTTAGATATTATAATACTCTGTTTCATAATAATAAAGACATTATATGTGTTGCAAAGTTAGTCAAATTTATTCTAAATGAAAATTTTTATTCAACTTTTAATATATTGTTGATTAAACCAATAATTATATTTAACGTCTAAGACAATAAAATATAAGGTAAAAATGAAAAAGAAGATAATTCTACTATGCCTATTGATAATTTCATCAATAGATGTTTTTTCTCAAATTAACACTATAACAGGAAAGATTATAGACCGCGATACAAAGGAAGGCGTGATGATGGTTACGGTACAAATGTTGACACAGGATAGCACCTATATCTCTGGTGTTTTAAGTGATGAAAATGGTAAATTTAAGTTAACTGCACCTAAAAGAGGAAATTATATTCTAAAATTTACATGTGTAGGATATATACCATTGACAAAAACACTAAATGTTTCAACTGAGAAAAATATAGCATTAGGTGATATTACCTTTTCTGCTGATGCAATTATGTTAAAGGGAGCAACTGTCATAGGTCAAGCGCCGCCTGTGACAGTTCAAGAAGATACTTTTGTCTACAATGCTTCTGCATATAGAACTCCAGAAGGTTCTGTTGTAGAAGAATTGATAAAGAAATTACCAGGCGCTCAGATTGACGATGACGGAAAAATTACAGTAAACGGTAAAGAAGTAAAAAAAATACTTGTTGACGGTAAAGAGTTTATGACCGGAGATACTAAAACTGCATTAAAAGATTTACCAACATCTATTATAGACAAGATTAAAACCTATGACGAGAAAAGCGATTTGGCTAAAGTCACTGGCATAGATGATGGTGAAGAACAAACTGTATTAGACTTTGGAATAAAGAAAGGAATGAATAAAGGACTAATAGGAAACGCAGATGCATCGATAGGAACGCATAATAGATATGCCGAAAGATTGATGGGTGCCCTATTTAAGGATAAATCAAGAGTGATGCTTATGGGAAATGCCAATAATACTAATGATAAAGGCTTCCCAGGAGGAGGTGGAGGCGGACATTTTGGAGGTGGACTCCAAGGGTTGAATTCCTCAAAAATGATGGGCGCAAATTTTAACTATAATCGTAATAAGATATTCATTTTAGATGGTAGTATTAGATGGAATCATTCTAATGGTGACGTCAGAACAGAGCAATCAACTGAAAATTTCGTAAGTAACATCGGCTCTTTTTCAAATAGCTTTAATCAAAATTATACTCGAAGTAATAGTTGGGATGCTCGTTTGAGAATGGAATGGAAGCCTGATACGATGACCAATATTATGTTTCGTCCTACTATTAAGTATTCAACAAGTGATGGATTATCATTATCAACAAGTGCCTCATATAATGATGATCCATATTTATATGTTACTAATCCGTTGTCTCCTGAGTCAATATTACAAATGGCAGAAGATAGTTTAATGGTGAATACAAGGAAGAACAATTCTATAACATACTCTGAAAATAAAAGTTTAGGTATAATGTTGCAAATTAACAGAAAACTAAATTCTAAAGGTCGAAATGTAACATTGCGTACTAACGTTACTTATAATGATAATAAAAGCAAAAGTTTAAGTACATCAAATGTACATTTATATCAGATAAAAAATAGTTCAGGAGTTGATTCGGTATACCAAACAAATAGATATAATTTAACTCCAACAAAATCACTTAGCTATAATATTCAAGCAACTTATAGTGAACCAATATTTAAGACCATGTTTTTGCAATTTAGCTATAAATTTACTTATAACTATAACAAAAGTGATAGGGAAACTTTTGATTTCAGTAATTTAGGTGAGAATTTCTTTGATAATGTTATTAATGAATATAGAGGATGGAATAATTATCTAAGACTGTTAGAGAATCCACTTGACAGCTATCTGGATCCAGATTTAAGTAGGTATTCAGAATATAAGAACTACATTCATGATTTGCAAATAATGCTGAGAGTTATTAGACAAAAATACAATTTGAATATTGGATTCATGGCACAGCCACAAACTACACATTTCATTCAGAAATACCAAGGCATATATACAGATACAATAAGAAACGTTGTTAATGTCAGTCCAACATTAGATTTCAGATATCGTTTCTCAAAGTTGAGTAATTTGAGAATAAATTATAGGGGTACAACAACGCAACCTAATATGACAGACCTTATGGATATTACAGACGATAGTGACCCTTTAAATGTCACAAAAGGGAATCCTGGTCTTAAACCATCGTTCACCAATTCACTAAGATTATTTTATAATACATATTTACAGAATCATCAACGAGCTATAATGACGTACATTAATTACCAAAATACACGTAATAGTATTAGTAATATGGTTACTTATGACGAGAAAACCGGAGGACGCATAACGCGACCAGAAAATATAAATGGAAATTGGAACATTTCAGGAGCATTCATGTTTAACACTGCAATCGATTCTATTGGGAAATGGAATATTAATACATTTACTAATATATCCTATAATAATTATGTTGGATATCTTGCTTTAGATAATAATTCTAATTCACAAAAAAATATAACTCGCACATCACAAATTAATGAACAACTGCGCACTAGTTATCGCAATGATTGGCTTGAAGTCATGCTAGATGGTTCATTAAACTATACTCATTCACGGAATTTATTACAAAGTGAAAGTAATCTTGATACATGGCAGTTTTCATACGGAGGTTCATTAAATATATATTTACCTTGGGGAACTAGTCTATCTACCGATTTACATGAAAATAGTCGCAGAGGATTTAATGACAATTCCATGAATACAAATGAATTAATTTGGAATGCTCAAATTAGTCAAGGATTCCTTAAAGGAAAGCCATTGACTATTTCTCTACAATTTTATGACATCTTACATAATCAAAGCAATTTCAGCCGAGTAATAACTGCTGTACAAAAAAGCGATACAAAATATAATAGTATAAATAGTTATGCAATGTTACATGTTGTTTATCGTATGAACGTATTTGGAGGAAAACAAGGCGATGACCCCAAAAGAAGAATCAGACCAGAAGGCATGTCAATAGGTCCTGGTGCAAGAGGGCATATCCCACATGAGTTTAGAGGTCGATAAACAAATATATAATATATTAGCGTATATTATAGTAGAAAATCTAAATTGATTACATACATCAATCTATTTTAGAATTATAAATTCTATTTTGTCTTTAAGATAAATGTATTATAGAATTTTATCTAATAAAATTTTGAAAAGATATATAAATGGCTTAAATTTGCATTAATTTGAACCTATATAAATTCATAACAAGATATTAAGGATGGGGAGATTTTTGATACTTTTTTTATGTACATTGACAAGTGTTGTGCTTAATGCTCAAATGAGGTGGAACTCTAAGTATCAAGCTTATATTGATAAATATAAAGATCTGGCTATTTCAGAGATGCTGAAATATAATATTCCTGCAAGTATTACTCTTGCACAAGGATTACTTGAGAGTGGGGCTGGAATGAGTGAGCTTACAAGAAAAGGGAATAATCATTTCGGTATAAAATGTCATGATTGGCTCGGAGCAACAACATACCATGATGATGATGAAAAACAGGAATGTTTTAGAGCGTATCGTGACGCATACGAAAGTTATGAGGATCATAGCAAATTCTTGGCACGCCAACCAAGATATAAAAAACTATTTTCACTTAAAAGAACTGACTATAAAGGTTGGGCACATGGATTAAAAAAGTGTGGATATGCTACGAACCCAAACTATGCAAAAAAACTTATTGGAATTATCGAATTGTATAAGCTACATAAATACGATCATGCTAAAAAGTATGATAAGTTCATGGTCGAGATGGCTGAAGTGAAAGACATTTCACCAGATACAAAATTGCATCCTATACATATTTATAATAAAAACTATTATCTTAAAGCAAGGCAGGGTGATACATTCAGATCCATTTCAAAGGAAGTTGGTATTTCATATAAGAAATTGGCAAAATACAACGAAAGAGATAAAAATGACAGATTAATACCAGGAGAAATCATTTACTTGAAAAAGAAACAAAATAAAGCCGAAAAAATATATAAAAACCGACCGCATAGAATTAAAGCCGGTGAAAGTATGTATTCTATAGCGCAATATTATGGTATTAGACTTTCTAGTCTTTATAAGATGAATAAATTGTCACCAGATTATAGCATAAAAGTTGGTGATTATTTAAAAGTAAGATAAATTACGCTAATCGGCATTATGATAAATATAAAATAATAAATCTATGACTAATTATATTGAATTAAAAAATATACGAGTAAATAATTTAAAGAATATTTCATTAAAAATTCCTCATAACAAGTTTATTGTTATAACAGGTGTTTCGGGTTCTGGCAAATCATCATTAGCCTTTGATACACTATATGCAGAAGGTCAAAGGCGCTATGTAGAAAGTCTTTCGTCATATGCAAGGCAATTTCTAGGCAGAATGAATAAACCAGACTTTGATTATATTAACAATTTGCCTCCAGCAATAGCTGTTGAACAGAAAGTTAATACGCGTAATCCGCGTTCTACAGTAGGTACCAGCACTGAAATATACGATTATTTAAGAATGCTTTATGCAAGGATTGGGCATACCTATTCGCCTATAACGGGCAAAGAGGTAAAAAAACATTCATTAAAAGATGTAGTAAATTGTATAATGTCCTTTTCAAAAGGTACAAAATTTGTAATATTATCACAATTGCATATAAATGAACAATATACACTAAAGAGGCAACTTCAAATATATCTTCAGCAGGGCTTCTCACGTATTTATCATAATCACGAGTTTTACAGAATTGAAGATATTTTAGAGTCTAATATAGAAATATCACAAGACGAATCATTTTTATTAATTGACAGACTATCTGTAAATGACGATTCTGATACGTTATCGAGAATCTACGATTCATTAGAAACTGCTTTTTTTGAAGGAAGCGGAGCATGCAGACTCGTATTTATCCCATCATATATTTCTTATGATTTCTCTGATAAGTTTGAAGCAGATGGAATACGTTTTGAAGAACCTAATGATAATATGTTCTCATTTAACACCCCATTTGGAGCCTGTCCTGTTTGTGAAGGTTTCGGTAATGTCATAGGAATTGACGAAAAACTAGTTATTCCAAATCCATCGCTAAGTGTGTATGAAGGATGCGTACAATGTTGGCATGGAGAAAAAATGGCAAAATGGAAAGATGAATTTTGTTATCTTGCTGCAAAAGACAACTTCCCTATTTTTGAACCATACTATAATCTGTCACAAAATCACAAAGATTGGTTATGGCATGGCTTACCGTCACAAAAAAATAAAAATACAGAAGAAAAAATCTGTATTGATTCTTTCTTCCAAATGGTAAAGGAGAATCAGTATAAGATCCAATATCGTGTTATGATGAGTAGATATAGAGGGAGAACAATATGTCCTGAATGTAAAGGTACTAGATTGAGAAAGGAAGCACATTATGTTAAGATTGGTGATAAAAGTATCAATAATTTAGTAGAAATGTCCATTGACAACCTTAAAAAATGGTTTGACAATTTAGAACTAAATGAAACAGAGAAAAAAATCAGTAAGCGACTTTTAGCTGAAATTAATAACAGACTACAATTTTTGTTAGATGTAGGATTAGGATATCTAACATTAAACAGGGCGTCTAATAGTTTGAGTGGTGGTGAAAGCCAACGTATTAATTTAACAACAGCTCTTGGAAGTAGCTTGGTGGGATCGCTATATATATTAGACGAACCTAGTATTGGTCTTCATAGTAAAGACACATATAAGCTTATTCATGTCTTAAAAGAATTACAATCACTAGGTAATACTGTAATTGTCGTAGAACATGACGAAGATATTATAAAAGCTGCTGATTATCTGATTGATCTTGGACCCGATGCAGGTGCTAATGGCGGAGAAATTGTTTTCAGTGGAAACCCGGCAAATTTAAGAAATAGCGATCTAGAGAATTATTCAAATAGTCATACACTGAAATTTTTATTTAATACGGATAAAATAGAAATCCCAAAAACACGTCGTTCTTGGAATAAAAAAATAATAATCAGGGGAGCTAGAATGAATAATCTAAAGGGGATTGATGTAGACATTCCTTTAAACATTTTAAATGTCATTACAGGAGTGAGTGGCTCGGGTAAATCTTCATTAATTAGGGGTATACTCTACCCTGCCTTAAAACGAAGATTAGATGAAGTAGCAGATATTCCAGGAGAATTTGCTTCTTTAGATGGAGATTGGACTGAAATAAAACATGTGGAAATGGTTAATCAAAATCCTATTGGGAAGAGTTCTCGCTCAAATCCTGTTACTTATGTTAAAGCTTTTGATGATATAAGACAACTTTTTGCGGAACAACCTTTGGCAAAACAAATGGGATTCACAGCACAATATTTCTCATTTAATGCTGAAGGTGGAAGATGTGAAACATGCAAAGGCACAGGAATAATTACTGTAGAAATGCAATTTATGGCAGATCTGGAGATAGTATGTGACAGTTGCCATGGTAAAAGATTTAAATCAGATGTTTTAGATGTAAAGTTTGCTGGCAAAAATATCTTCGACATCTTAAATATGACAGTTACAGAGGCTATAGATTTCTTTACAAAGAATAATAAAGTTAATATAGCAAACAAATTAAAGCCTTTAGACGATGTCGGTCTTGGATATATAAAATTAGGACAAAGTTCATCTACCCTATCAGGTGGAGAAAATCAACGTGTAAAATTAGCATATTTTCTTAGCCAAGAGAAATGTGAACAAACTTTATTTATTTTTGATGAACCTACAACAGGTCTTCATCTTCTTGATATAAAAAAATTACTAAAAGCTTTTGATGCCCTTATACAACATGGGCACTCAGTGATTGTAATTGAACATAATTTGGATGTCGTTAAATGTGCAGATAATATTATAGATTTAGGACCAGAAGGAGGAAATAAAGGTGGAAAACTTATTTTTGAAGGAACTCCCGAAGATTGCATAAAATGTGAATCAAGTATCACGGGAATATATTTAAAAGAGAAACTTATAAATTAAAAATAAGTTAAAACGCTAAAAATGGTTATCTTGGTTTTTCTTTAATACATAAAAAAATATTACCTTTGCACTGCTTTGAAAGGAATGCCGATATGGCTCAGTTGGTAGAGCAATTCATTCGTAATGAATAGGTCCCGGGTTCGAGTCCCGGTATCGGCTCTTTGCGGTAATAGCTCAGTTGGTAGAGCACTAGCTTCCCAAGCTGGGGGTCGCGAGTTCGAGCCTCGTTTACCGCTCGAAATCAGATTAAAAATAGTTCTCCACTTTTAATTATTTATTGAAGATTGTTTTCTTTACTTTCTAACCCAATAAATATAAACCCTATTAGATTTTTAAATATTATTGTCTGGATATCCCAAAAAATCAGAGTGTTTTTATCAAAAATTGATAAAAACATAAATTCTTTATACAGGCGTATTTGTACAGAACAGATAATAAGTCAATTGAAATCATATTACAGATTGAACCACAACCCTTATAAAGGTGGATGTGAGATACCATGAAGTTTTTCTGGTAGCAGTGGTTTATAACTTCAAAAGAGAAATGAAAACCCTTTGGTGCATGTTTCAAAAAATATGCGAGATACTGTGTCAGAACAATATCTTGCAAAAATTGGCTTTTTAGGGACGAATAAATATAAAAATATATGCTACACCTTATTGCGGACTAAACAAATATGGTGTAGCATATCAAATCAATTATATCTGTAATACTTACTTCTTCTTCAATCCTTTATATACCAATACGCCAATAACAACTACAGCCAGCCCTAATAGCACATATCCAATCTCATGACTATATTGTGTTGCACGTTCATAAACATCTGCTGTCGTCTTTAAGTCTGTAAAGCGATAAATCAAATATCCCAACAGAGCAAGTATGGAGTTCCATACTCCAGCACCGAGCGTTGTATACAACAAAAAATGATCTAGCCTCATTCCAGCCAAGCCTGCAGGAATACTGATAAGCTGACGAACTGCTGGTATAAGTCTGCCAAAGAATGTTGACGCTGCACCATGTTGACGAAAATACATCTCAGCGTGTTCAACTTTTGCGCGGTCTATTAAACACATATGCCCCAAACGGCTGTCGGCAAACTTATAGACAATTGGTCTGCCAAGCCAACGTGCAAGATAATAATTAACCAATGCACCAAGATCTGCACCTATAGTGGCAAAAACAACAACCATGAAAATATTCATGCTATCATCTGCCATTGCTTTCCATGCTGCTGGGGGCACAACCACCTCAGATGGAAAGGGTATGAAAGAACTTTCTATTGCCATAAATACTGTTACAACCCAATAGTTCAAATTCTCAAGTACCCATCTAAATAATTCTGCTGAATCCATTTAATTAAAATATTTTTTTTGCAAAGTTATTGCTTTTATACATAAAAAACAAGAAAGACACTGATTAAGAGCAAAATTCGTAGTATATTCCTATCATGCCCGGTAAATCAAAATTCCTGTAGTTCTTTATATATTCTCTGTACAGGTAATCCCATGACATTAAAATAACTGCCTTTAATAGAGGTAACACCTATATATCCTATCCATTCTTGGATGCCATAAGCACCGGCTTTATCTAAAGGCTTATAATGCTCAACATAATAGTTGATTTCTGAATCAGACAATGACTTAAATGCAACATCAGTTACAACGGAAAAATGCTTTTGCTTAACCAAAGACGTAAGACACACACCTGTAACCACGTGATGAACTTTTCCGCTCAACTCATGTAAAATACGTTTTGCGTCATCTAGGTTTTTAGGTTTACCCAAGACCTCATCACCTAATATTACAACTGTATCTGCTGTAATAATCAGATTATTTGGTTCTATTATGCTTTTATATGCTTCTGCCTTTTTTGTTGAAATATATTCAGCAATTTCCATGACTGGCATATCTTCAGGATACGATTCGTCAATACCTGGTATTACATGTATGTCAAAATCAAGATCTAGCCCGGCTAAGAGTTCCTTTCGTCTTGGACTATTACTACTTAATATTATATGATAATCCTTTTTCATAACATTATTCATAAATTACCATCCAAAGGCAACAGCACTATCAAGCCATTTACCCTGAGCCCTAAGAACCTGTTCAATTACATCACGGGCACATCCATACCCTCCTCTATGATCGCTAATATACTTACTTATAGACTTGATGTCTGGACAAGCGTCTGCCGGACAGCATGGACAACCACAACGTGACATAACCTCATAATCAGGTATATCATCACCCATATATAAAATATCTTCGTCTTTTAAGTCATATTTAGCCAGAAATTCATTATACACCTTTATTTTAACAGAACATCCCATAAATATATCGGTTACCCCCAAACGCTCATAACGTATTTGTACACTTTGTGTGGTTCCTCCTGTAAGTATTACTATACGCAGACCTTGTTTTACTGCCAACTGAATAGCATATCCGTCTTTTATGTTCACTGTGCGCATAGGTTCACCTGATAAATGAAGGGGTATTGTTTCTGCGCTTAAGACTCCGTCCACGTCAAATATTATTGCACGTATCTTTTTTAAATCATAATTAATCATTTATTATCTCCTTTCTTCTGTGCCACATGATGTATGCTTATGCTCATGCATTCATATATTTGTTTGAAAATAGGATTATCTCGTAACATTTCAGACTGCATTCTAATGATATTCTGATCATATCTAACAGCAGGCCCAGTCTGTGCCTCATCCGGTTCCATATGATGAACCTTGTTTGCAGTTTCTTCAATTAAAGGCAGCATTACATCAAACGGTATATCATGTTTACCCAAAAGCTCTGAAGATATTTCATAGCAATGATTTACAAAATTACAAGCAAAAACGGCTGCCAGATGTAAATGCTTACGAGCCTCGGACGACAGGATATACACACGCTCAGATATGCTATCTGCTAAATGATGGGATGTTTCAAAGGCTAAATCATCAACACCTTCAACAAAGAAAGGTATGTCCTTAAAATCCAATAACTTAGTCTTTGAGAATGTCTGCATTGGATAAAGAACTCCATAATGTTGTGCCATACCCTTAAACACATCCAAAGGAACACTACCTGATGTATGTAAGAATATCTTATCGTCGCGCCCGTTACACAACGAAGGTATTATATCGGCAATAGCACTATCTTTTACTGAAATTATATAAACGTCAGCATCCTTTGTTACGTCTTCAATATTTATCACTGGAGCCCCGCCTAAAGCAGTTGCCAGTGTTGAAGCAGACTCAAATGTACGACTATATACCTGTAATATGTCATTGCCGGCACTATGCAGAGCATTTCCTAAATTCGTTGCAAGATTACCGGCACCAATAAAGACAATTTTCATCATTAAAATTTATTTATATGTACATTCTCCCATTTTAGAGCCTCTTCATCTTGCAAGGCACGGTCTTCATTTTTATGGCCAAATCCCACAACGCATAAAACATTGTAATTTTCAGGAATATCTAAAATACCTCGGATTACAGTATCGGCAGATGTTCCGTCAGACAGGCCACGTCCGCGCATCTGTGCCCAACAAGAGCCTAATCCGAGTTCTTCAGCCTGAAGCTGCATTGTCAAAGCTGCAATAGCTCCATCTTCAATCCAGCAATCATTCTGTAATGGCTCACCTAATACGACTATTGCCAAAGACGATTTCGCAAGAAATTTTGCACCCATATCTTTCGCATCAGATAATTTCTCGATTGCCATCTTATCATCTACGACAATAAAGTGCCATGAACGTCGCCCCTTTGAAGTTGGTGACATCAATGCTGCGCGTAATATCAGCTTAACATCTTCAGAGTCTATTTCTTCGTTGGTAAAATTCCTATAACTACGTCGTTTCTGAACTAATTCTTTAAAACTATTCATCTATGTAAATGCATTTGATTTATTAAAGGTCTGCAAAGTTAGACATTTATAATTCAAATCAAGACATAACTTATTGATTTTTAGAAAAGATTTATTATTTTTGCGGTATGAATGAAATAAAAATCGTCATTATTTCAAAAAGTGAGAACTTGCCGCCAATGCAATGCAAAAAATTGTTTCACAGCGACGAAATGTTTAAAATCATAGAAAAGACCCCTGGTCAAAAACCATATATGGTCATTGCATATGATAAAGAAAACATCGTTGCACACATGCTTGTAATGTTAAGGCGCAGGGGTTCATTATTTCCGCCATATCTCTTTACACAGGGAAGAGCGTATGGCGAAGGCGAATATTCTCCTGATTGCAATAATAAAGAAGAGATATTTGGCGAAATGCTGAAAAGCATCACAAGAGAATTACGCAAAGCTCTTTGCCTTTATATTGAATTCAGTGACCTCAGTACAAAAATGTTTGGATACAGCAAATTCAGAAATAATGGCTTTTTCCCTGTTCACTGGATGGAAATACACAATTCGCTGCATAGCATGAAACCAGAAAAACGACTCACATATAAAATGAGAAAATTACTTATTAATGCAAACAGAGCCGGATTAAAGACGAATATATCAACAACGGACAAAGAGCTAAACGATTTTTTCAAAATATTGAAGAATTATATTTCAATAAAGATCAGAAGATATATACCTGACATAAAATTATTTCGTGAAATGCTGAATAACGGATGCTGCAATCTGTTTACCACTACGCATAAGGGCACAATGGTTGGCGGGTGTATTTGTGTTTATTCAGAAAGTAATTGTTATATGTGGTATCTTGCTGCTAAAAAGAATTTCTTTACGAAACGAACGAATGCAATAACCGCTTGGACTGCAATAAGACATGCATATGCCGAAGGGTACAATCATATTTATTTCATGGACGTAGGACTGCCGTTCAAAAGAAATAATTTTAGAGAATTCATATTAAGTTTCGGAGGTAAACCTGTCGGTACATACAGATGGTTCAGATGTTCAATAAAATGGATTAACAAGCTTCTTTCTTGGTCATACAGAGAATAATCATACCTGCTGAAAACAATAATCGTGAACAATCCTCGTTATATACGAGATGAAAATAAAACAATTATATATAACATTATTGATGCTTTTATGCGTTATAAGCATAAAGGCGCAGACGTTCACCCTGCAGGGAAAGGTTACTGACAGCAACATGAGTCCTGTGGAATTGGCAACTGTTTCTGTTATTGAGCAGGGAAAAATGACAATGACTAATCTGAAAGGAGAATTTTCGATACAACTGCGCTCAGCTGACAGTGTTGTTGTCAGATTCTCCATGGTTGGCTATAAGACAAAAACGCGAGTATTAAGACGTCCAAGAGGAAAACAGACTCTTCTGATTCAGCTATATGACGATAATCAACTCGCCGGAATAACTGTCACAGAAAAAAAAAGGCAGACCGGAAGCACCCAACAGCTTGAAACTAAGGATATAAAGAATACTCCAAGCGTTACAGGTAATGCCGTTGAAGAGCTTATTCAATCACAAGCCGGTGTATCCACACATAGTGAGCTTTCTTCACAATATAACGTGCGAGGTGGAAGCTTTGATGAGAATAGTGTATATATTAACAATGTAGAAATTTACCGGCCTTTCCTGGTAAGAAGTGGTCAACAGGAAGGTTTGTCAATAATCAATCCTGACATGGTTGAATCAATTGGCTTCTCAACAGGTGGTTTCGAGGCAAGATATGGTGATAAGATGTCGTCTGTTCTTGATATAAAATACAAGAAGCCCAAGAAGTTTGAAGCTAACGTTGCAGCCAATCTTCTTGGCGCCAGTGCATTTGTTGGCTTTAGCACAAAGAAGTTTTCATGGAGCAACGGCATCAGATACAAGACAAACAAATATCTTCTTGGTTCACTTGATACAAAAGGAGAATATCAGCCTAACTTCCTAGATTATCAGACGTATCTTACTTATGAACCGACAAAAAATTGGTCGATAGAGGTTATCGGTGACATCTCAGAAAACCATTATAACTTTTATCCAGAAGACCGCGAAACAAAATTTGGCACAATGGAGAATGTCAAATCGTTCAAGGTGTTCTTCGATGGTCAGGAAAAAGACGTATTCCGCACATATTTCGGTTCATTGAGTATATCAAGAAAGTTTGGCGAGAAAACAAAGTTATCACTTATCGCATCTGCTTTTCATACTAATGAGCAAGAAAGATATGACATACAAGGCCAGTATTGGCTAACACAGACAGAAACGAGCGAAAACCTTGGCGTTGGTACATATATGGAGCATGCACGCAACTACCTTAAAGCGACTGTCAAAAGCATAAAGTTTGCTCTTGAACATAAGACAAAGAAGCATGACATCCAAGCCGGACTGACTTACAGAATAGAAAATATAACTGAAGACAGCAAGGAATATGAAATGCGTGATTCAAGCGGTTATAGCATCCCTCACACGGGTGAAGATCTTTATATGATTTATTCTCTAAAAGCGAAAAATACGCTTGATGCAAACAGACTGGAGACTTACATACAAGACACATGGCGTTTCAGCAGCAAAGGTGAACATACATTCTTTACGCTTAATTACGGAATAAGATTTAGTCATTGGAACTTTAATAAAGAAAGCATCATTAGTCCGCGAATATCTCTAGGTATAGTTCCGGCATTCAATCATGACGTAACAATGAGATTTGCCACGGGTATCTATTATCAGGCACCATTCTACAAGGAACTTCGAGATACAACAACTATAAACGGAATAACATACGCCACTCTGAACAATAAGATAAAGAGCCAGCGCTCTATTCATTTTATTGCAGGCTTTGACTATCGCTTCAAGATGAAGGATCGTCCGTATAAGTTTACAGCAGAAGCTTACTATAAGGCTTTGTCGAATCTTGTTCCTTACACGGTAGACAACGTAAAGATTGTGTATGATGCCAGCCAGCAATGCAGTGGACATGCCATGGGACTTGATTTAAAACTTTACGGAGAATTTGTACCTGGTACAGACTCATGGGTAAGCCTTTCGCTAATGAACACCAGAATAAATATTAACGGAAAGAGTATACCTCTGCCAACAGATCAAAGATATTCGTTAAATCTATTCTTTACCGATTACTTCCCTGGAACAGACAGATGGCGGATGTCACTTAAATTGGCATTTGCCGATGGTCTTCCTTTCGGTGCACCTCACAGACAACTTGACGAGCAGCCTTTCCGTGCCCCAGCGTATAAACGTGCAGATATCGGTATGAGTTACAGGCTTTTGAACAATGAGAAAGGTGACCGCAAGTCTATTTTCAAGAATATATGGCTCGGTATTGATTGTCTTAATCTTTTGGGTATAAATAACGTCAACTCATATTATTGGATTACAGACGTAACCAATCAACAGTATGCCGTACCTAATTACCTTACCGGACGGCAGATAAACATCAAAGCGTCATTTGAATTTTAAAAACAAGGATGCATAAGAGCAATAAATAAAAACAGATTTGGCAATTCTAGGCTAAGTACAAATTGCAATTCGGAATCAGATATGATTAGCATGTTACATGCCTGATTTCATAAAAATATTTGTTCTTATGCATCCTTTCTTATATTTTATATTTTCCGACATAAACACAAAATGTCTTTTAGTTCTCTTTTATTTTGCTTTTAGTCAAAATTGCATTAATTTTGCAATTATGATTAACTTGCGTGTCTTGTGAAACAAAAGCGTGCATTTAAAGTGTATGCTCACAGCACATCAACAATATTTCAAACTCATGACCGAGAACAAGAAACTGATATTGTCGCTTGGAAGCAATTACGATCAGGAGCGAAACATCATAGAAGCAATATCGCTGCTAAACAAGATGTTCGCCAAAAACGATATAGTTTTTAGCAGACAGATGTGGACCGATCCTGTAGACATAAAATCGGATAAATTTCTTAATTGCATGCTGTTCACCCATACTTCATGCGGACTTGATGAAGTGGAACGCGGCATAAAAGAAATTGAATGTATCTGTGGCAGGAAAAATGATGAGAAAGACAAGAATATTGTAAAGATTGACATTGACATCCTGCTATATGGCGATAAAAGACTGCACGGCAAAGACTGGACACGCGGATACGTGAAGGAATTGATGAAAGAATGTCCTTTCTGAAAGTTGCAGACGAAAAAACTTAAATGATTGAATATAAACTTTTTACATAATATATTATGAAAAAATATAGCGTAAATATTTTAATGATATTGTCAATGCTCCTATTCTGTGCCACGAACGGATTTTGTCAGACATTTGACGAGTATTTTACAGATAAAACCCTGAGAATAGATTATATATTTTCAGGCAACGCAAAGCAACAGACTATAAGTCTAGACAAACTAAACACTATGCCACGATGGTATGGCAAAAGGCAAAGGTTGGCCCAGGTTCCCGTTGAAGGCAATGGTCAAATAACAGTCAGACCACATAATTCGGACAAAATCATATACAGAAACTCCTTCTCTACCCTGTTTCAAGAATGGCTGTCATATGATGAGGCAAAAACTACAAGCAAATCATTTGAGAATGTTTTCCTTGTACCAATGCCCAAGGACACCATCGATATTACAGTTGATTTATATAATAACAGGCGTGAAAAAAGTGCTACGTTTACACACACAGTTGCTCCTTCCGACATACTTATAAGGCACATTGGTGAGCATGATATAACTCCATATAAAGTTATCCAGCAGGCCGCAGACACCACCAAATGTATCCATATTGCATTTGTTGCCGAAGGATACACAAAAGATGAGATGAATGTTTTTCTCAACGATGTAAATATTGCCACAGAAGCACTCTTTGCCCATGAGCCTTTTAAGTCTAAACGTAAGTGTTTTAATATAGTAGCAGTAGAATCAGAATCAAAGGAAAGCGGAACAAGCGAACCTTCAAAGGGTATATGGAAGAATACGGCACTGCACTCTCATTTCGACACATTCTACAGTAACAGATATCTTACGACCTTAAATATTAAAGAACTCCATGATTGGCTTGCAGGCATCCCTTATGAGCATATCATCATATTGACAAATACAAACGAATATGGCGGCGGCGGTATTCTCAACTCTTATGTTCTGTCAATGACACATCACAAACAATTCAAACCGGTCGTTGTACATGAGTTTGGCCACAGTTTCGGAGGTCTTGGCGACGAGTATGCTTATGAGCAAGAACAGATACCGATGTATCCTCATGACGTAGAGCCATGGGAACCCAATATCACCACACTGAAAGACTTTCACGGCAAATGGGAGAACCTGATAAAGCCAGGAACCCCTACCCCAACTCCAGAAAGTACAGATCCACAAACAATACATAACAGGGTCGGACTATTTGAAGGGGCCGGTTATAGTCTCAAAGGTGTTTACCGAGGCGTACAGGACTGCAGAATGCGCACAAACGAAAATCCTGAATTTTGCATCGTCTGCCGTAATGCCCTAACCAACTTGATTGACTTTTATACAAAATGAGATATTTAGTGATTCTGATATTCTCATTACTAACATTGCAAAGTCATTATGCTGTCGGACAAAGCGACAAATCAGACTCAAAAATATTGGAACGTGCCTTAGACTATTTTGCAGGTGAAAAATATCATGAGGCATTGTTGCTACTGAAAAAGCTTGATGAAAAGTATAATCTAAATCCTAGGTTCAAGGCATATTTGGGCGTCTGCTACTTTCATGAATTCGATTATGAAAAAGCATGCAGTTATCTTGATGAAACGATAAATCAGCTCGATGTATATTCGCCTGCAGAGAGAAGTGTCTATTATAATGTTGCCGCTGAAAGCCATTTCATGCTTAACGAGTATGAAAAAGCAATTCCTTTATACGAAAAGAAACTGCTGGTTTGCTGCAATGAAGAAAAGGGCGACATATACTACAGGCTTGGCTTCTGCTATATGTTTAACAGCAAATGGGAATGTGCAGCTGAATATTTCAAGTCCGCCATGAGCTATTACTCCACTTTCAATGCAGGGCAGAAAACTACAAGAATGGCTCAGCTCGATAAGATGATTAAAGGATGTGAGGAAAATGCAGGCAAGCTATAATTACAATTTAAAGATATTGCCGGATATGTTTGTGCATATCCGGCAATATCTTTTTATATCTTCATTATTTGCAAATAACGTTCTTTACAAGAATATCATTGTTCATTTGAAATTTATAAAATTTTTATACAGAATGTTGCAAGATAATGGGCTATATCAAGAAATAACAGACGGTATGGCAACATATATAAAGTATAAAATGTACTTAATGAATAAAAATACACATCAGATCCAATAAATTATCATTATTATTGCTAAAAATAAATTTTAATCATATCTTTGTAGAAATTAATAAGCTGACTCCATGATGAACATAGCAAAAAGTAAAATACTGCAATCGACGGAAAAATATGCAACGTCCTCACATATAAATTTTATAGTCAGAAGAATATTCTTCTTCTTTATAATTATCGGAACTATGGCAATGCTATTCTCTTTCACATCTATGCCACATAAAAGACTTGCAGATGAAAGAGAAGATTCTGTAGCACAGGATGAAGACTCCGTAGTGTCGGTAATCGCATGGTTTAATAAAAATGACACCATGACATATTGGATAAATGAGAGCACATGGGATATAAGAAAAGGTGACACAATAAAGACAGCCGGAATAAATACTAAAATTATGATAACCGTAACAGACTCCACCAAGAAGGGATATGATATGGAATATTCCTTTCTTGACTTTAAAACTGATTCTGTTAAAGATTCATGGAAACAAAATCTCCTAAATGAGGCACTTGATAAATATAAAGAAGCAATGAAAGGCACAACCATAAAATTCAGGACAGACATATATGGCAAAATTATCAAATATTATAACCTTAATGAGATAAAAAAGCAGTCAAAGCAGCTTTTCATGGAAACTATTAAAGAGATGTCTATCATTGATAGTTTGGCTGTTGCAGGTATTGATCTTAAAACTTTATTAAAAGATGTTGACGCGGATAGACTTGTACAAGGATATATAGAAGAGCTTGAGTTGATGTTTAAACATCACGGGACGACATATAACATCGTCAGTATAACAAATCATTCAGATGCCACTGAAGATGATTATGAAACAGACTCCTATGTGTCTGTTTCGGAAAACAATGAAACTTATGACTACAGAATCGTGGTCGACGTTAACAATTACATTCCGAAAGATGACATAAAGGCTATAATCGAAGGGGTGGCCAGTGCTTATTTGGATGAAGATAAATTTAATGAGGTTAAAGAGGATATGGATGAAAATTTTGATAAGCAGGTATCAGATGATTTACTATATAATACTTATCTTTCAATAGACTATTTCTATGACGGCTGGCCCAAAGAAATAATTAAGCAAGAGAAAAGAGTCATAGGTAAGATAGGAAAGCTTTCTCAAAAATATATCACGTGGGACTACCGTAATGTCAGACATTAATTTTAATACAGAAAGCTAAATTTAAATTTTCTTTTTTGATACATAAGACGACATTTTACTGTCATTATGTCATTCTCGTTTTGTCATAAATTCCTGCAAAATTAGAAAAACAAAAACCTTAAAATATGCTGATTAGGTAAAATATATTTACGTTATTAAATAAATGGCATACTTTTATAATGCAATTCAGTCACTTTTATGATTAAATACAGTAGTTTTAATGGTGTACATAGGCAAATTTTCATATTAAAATAAGGCCATTTTTGCATAATATCAGGCTCATTTTATTGCACATAAATTCATAAAATCATATAATCCTCTGTAAATCAAACGCTTGCTTATGCACACATAGAAAGACGATTTTTACAGACAAATGATTTATATTTTCAAATATCTCAATCTGAGAGCTTTATAGGAAATCAGATGGAAAGCAACTGCACGTTATTATTGTCATTATGATATTTAAGGAAAAAGTGTGTTGCAAATATCATAATAGATCAAAGAAACGGGATGAGCATATTATCAATCCAATACGGACTATAAGCAAAAAAATACATGCACAGAAAATATTTATTATCGAGTATTGATGTTCAAACAAATTACAAAATAATGATATAGATACGAAATAAATAATGTACTTTTGCCATCAGCAAAATTTAAATATATAGACAGCATGGAAAAAGGAATAAATAATGAGCATAGTTGCGTGGATTGCGGCACACAAAACTGCAAATATAATAATCGTACATATCCAGAATTCTGTCTTACAACAAATTTGGATGAAAGCGACAGGTTATGGGCATTGGAAAAATATGAGGAATCCAACAATAAAGCCATAATGATTGCAAGTGCCGAAGTAGAATATGAAGGGTATTGCAAATGGACAAGAGTGCAAGAAATTATGGAATTTGCACATAAAATAAATGCAAAACGTATCGGCATAGCCAACTGTATCGGTTTAATTAATGAAGCACGTATCTTTGCAAAGATATTGCGCGCAAATGGATTTGAGCCATTTGCTGTTATTTGTAAAGTTGCTGGGCAGTCTAAAACGTCGGTCGGAATACCTTCTGAATGTGAAAATATTGGTGCTGCTATGTGCAATCCTATATTACAAGCTCGCTTGCTCAATCAAGCCAACACAGATCTAAATGTTGTTATCGGATTATGCGTTGGTCACGACAGCCTATTTTATAAATACTCCAACGCTTATGTAACAACACTTGTAACTAAAGACCGTGTCACAGGAAACAATCCTGCAGCAGCATTATATACAGCAAATTCATACTACAACAAAAAATTCTTTAAAAAAGCTATTGAATGAGGGCGTGTCAAAATGTACATTAACATACATTTTGACACGCCCTCGTATTATTGACAAAAACTATCCATAATAAATCTCAAATAAACAATATATACTTATTTTTATCTTATATAATACAGTGCGTACCCAAATTAACACATATATCAAATCAAATATATAAATTACACATTGACATATCAAATATGTATAATGATATCACATTAACAGTCATGGGAAATACAATTTTCACGTTTCAAGCGACAATCAAGCTAATTGTGTCAAAATATCAGTCTTGTTAAGGTGTAAAAAACGATTATGTCAAAAGATGTTTTATTACAAAAGTTTAATTTTTTATTATTTTTTCATCACATGCTTGTTGATAAACAATTAATTATTTATCTTTGTATAGGATTTAAAATTATCCTATTCAAGTTTAGAACCTAAAATCTGCATGAAAAATAGTGACTTAAGCCACTACATACTTGCAGAAGAACCTTAAAAAAGAAAGACAACAATTATATGGTATACATATCTCTACCGGAGAATAGCACAAGGCAGTTATCTTTTTATCTTGCCATGGAAGAATACGCAGCCAGAAACATCAATGAATATGATTGTTTCTTTCAATGGCAAGTTGAACCATCTGTGATATTTGGGCGCAATCAATTGATTGAGAATGAAGTAAACATTGAATATTGTCGCAAGAATGGCATAAAGATGTATAGACGCAAAAGTGGCGGGGGGTGTGTATATGCAGACATGAGCAACATCATGTTTTCATACATAACAAGTGAAGAAAGTGTAGGCTTCACTTTCAACCGATACATTAACACCGTTATACATTTACTTAGAAAATTAGGCGTCGAAGCCACAACAAGCGGGCGTAATGACATTCTGATTGATGGTAAGAAGGTATCCGGAAACGCATTCTATCATATACCAGGACGAAATATAGTACATGGTACCATGCTCTATGATACAGACATGCAAAACATGGTAGGAAGTATTACTCCATCAGACGAAAAACTGATGAGCAAAGGAATAAAGAGCATAAGACAGAGGATAAATCTTCTAAAAGACTATATCAGCCTTGATATTGATGAATTTAAAGAATATGTGAAGAAGAACTTATGTGATAAGGAAATCGTACTAACGGAAGAAGATGTCGAAAGAATCAAAGAAATTGAAAAAGAATATCTTTCAACCGAGTTCATCTACGGCAACAACCCCAAATATACTGTTATTAAACGTAAAAGAATTGAACATGCAGGAGATTTTGAGTTGAGGATGGATATAAAAAATGGCATAATAAAAGATATTGAAATATTGGGTGATTTCCTAATCACAGGTGATATAAACGAAAGCATTAAGAACCGGCTTAAAAATGTGAAATTGGATAAGGAGTGTATTGAAAAAGCGTTGCCGGAACAGCTTGATGATGTCATAATGAACTTAAATAAAGACGAATTTATTAATATCATAATAAACTAAAAACATTTAAAAACCTTAGAAAATATGGAAAACAAAAAGACCTGTCTGCATGACAAGCATGTTGAGGCCGGAGCGCTAATGCAACCCTTCGGCGGTTTTGATATGCCAATTCAGTACACATCAATCATCGATGAACACAATGCGGTAAGACAGCATTGTGGAGTGTTTGATGTATCACATATGGGCGAAATAACCGTTACAGGTAATGATGCAGAGAAATATGTAAGTCATATATTTACAAATGACATTAAAGATGCCACAATAGGCAAAGTTTACTATGGCATGATGCTGTATGAAGATGGTGGTGTTGTAGATGACCTTTTAGTATATAAAATGGGAGAAAACAACTTCTTCCTTGTAATAAATGCAGCCAATATAGATAAAGATGCTAAATGGATTAACGATAATGCAAAAGGTTATGACGTTGAGATAACAAACCGTTCAGACTATTACGGCCAGTTGGCAGTGCAAGGTCCTGAGGCAGAAGATGTCATGAGAGAGGTTTTAGGTCAAGAATGTAGTGATCTTACATTCTATACAGCTAAAACTGTAATGATAGATGGTGTAGAAACAATTATAAGCCGTACTGGATATACTGGCGAAGACGGATTTGAGATCTATAGTAGCCATGAATATATTAGAAAAGCATGGGATGAATTAATGAAGAGCGGACGCTGTAAACCATGTGGTCTTGGCTGCCGTGACACTTTACGTTTTGAAGCAGGACTTCCTCTATATGGTAACGAACTAAGCGACAAGATAACACCTGTTATGGCTGGTCTGAGCATGTTCTGTAAACTCGACAAACCAGAATTTATTGGAAAAGAAGCTATTGCGAAACAAAAGGCAGAAGGAATTAAGCTAAAGGTAGCAGGTATAGAACTGCATGACAAAGCGGTACCACGTCATGGATATACAGTAACATGCAATGGCAAAGAAATAGGAAAGGTTACAACAGGCTACCAATCAATATCCACTCAGAAAAGTGTATGCATGGCCTTAATTGATGCAGAATGTGCAAAACTTGGCAATCAAGTTGAAGTGCAAATTCGCAAGAAATCTTATCCAGGAACTATTGTGAAAAAAGCATTCTATCAAAAACATTATAAGAAATAAAAATATAGCTCATTATACAGCAATATTTTATAAGATTAAAACATAAATAACAACTAAAAATAAAGATAATATTATGGCAAAAGTTATTGAAGGACTCTATTACTCTGAGTCACACGAATTTGTAAGAGTTGAAGGTGAATATGGTTATATCGGTATCACAGACTACGCTCAAAATGCACTTGGAAACGTAGTTTATGTTGATATGCCTGAAGTTGACGACGAAATCGAAGCAGGCGAAGACTTCGGTGCTGTTGAAAGCGTAAAAGCTGCAAGCGACCTTATATCTCCTGTAAGCGGAACTGTCGTTGAGATTAACGAAAACCTTGAAGATACACCAGAACTTGTTAACAAGGATGCATATGAAAACTGGATCATAAAGGTTGAACTGACAAATAAAGAAGAACTCAACGAACTTATGGACGCAGAAGCTTATAAGAATTTCTGTGAGAAATAAAAATTACGTCAATATTTTGGGGTTAATTGAAGCGTGCATGTCTTGTTTCGTACAAAAGGGTGAATAGAAATCTAAAATATCTGATTTTGATAGCCATAAATATATGTACAATCTAAAGATTAAAACTTCAATTAACTCCAAAGACTTCTTTATATTTATCGTAAAACATATACAAACTCTTACACCTTAAATCCTAATGGCTTACAAATATTTTCCTCATACAGAAGAAGACATTGAACAAATGCTCAATGTCATCGGAGCTAAATCGCTGAAAGAACTTTATGCCGAAGTACCTGAAGAGATTATCTTTAAGGACCAGTATGAATTACCTGAAGCCAAAAGCGAAGTAGAAATACGTCAATTATTCAGCAAGATTGGCGAGAAGAACAAGAAATACACATGTTTTGCCGGAGCAGGAGTATACGACCACTATACCCCAGCAATAATACCACAATTAATACAACGTTCTGAATTCCTGACAAGTTACACGCCATACCAGGCTGAAATCTCACAAGGAACGTTACATTATATCTTTGAATATCAAAGTATGATGACAGAACTGACAGGTATGGATGTTTCAAATGCATCAATGTATGATGGTACGACTGCTACTGCAGAAGCTGTAATGATGGCATTCGGAGCTGCAAGAAAAGCTGATACAGTGCTTGTATCTGGAACAATAGATCCAAAGACTCTTGCTGTTATTAATACATATGCTCATTTCCACAATATCAAAATAGAAATGGTAAAGCAGGAAGAGGGAGTTACAGATATGAAATCAATGTCTTCTCTGCTTGAAAAAGGAAATGTCGCAGGAGTGGTTGTACAACAGCCCAATCGTTACGGAATAATTGAAGATTATGATGGCTTGGCAGATAAATGCCATGAACATAAAGCCTTAATGATTATGAATAGCGTAGCAGCTGACTTAGCACTACTAAAGACCCCAGGAGAACTTGGAGCTGATATCGCTGTAGGTGAGGCCCAGTCTTTAGGTGTTCCCATGTCATTCGGAGGTCCATATATCGGGTATTTATGCTGTACAGAAAAGCTTATGCGCAAAATGCCAGGACGTATCGTCGGAGAAACACGTGACAGCAGAGGACAACGCACTTTTGTACTTACATTACAAGCAAGAGAACAGCATATACGCCGCCAAAAGGCAACATCAAACATTTGTTCAAATCAAAGTTTGATGGCATTATTTGTTACAATATATATGTCTGTGATGGGCAAAGAAGGCCTTAAAGAAGCTGCAACTCTATCATATTCCGGAGCACACTATCTTTGCGATCAACTTAAAAATACGGGACACTTTAAACTCGCATACGACAAACCTTTCTTTAATGAATTCTGCGTCAAATATGACGGGAACGTAGACGAGCTGCAGAAAAAACTAATGGACAATGGTATTCTGGGCGGTATAAAAGTAGCAGATGACACAATAATGTTTGCAGTAACAGAGAACCGCACTAAAGAAGAAATAGACAAATTAGTTGATCTATGCAAATAAACATGTAACCGTTATTTTAACAATCTGAAAAAGCACAATCATGAATAACAAATTATATGGCAAATTAATATTCGAGTTATCTCACCCCGGAAGAAAGGGCTACTCGATGCCAGAAAATAAATTCGGCAATTATTCTCTGCCCGCAGAAATGAAAAGAAGCAAAGATGCCATGCTTCCTGAATGTGATGAACTTACAGTTGTACGTCATTATACAAATCTTAGCGGAAACAACTTTGGTGTTAACAACGGCTTCTATCCCTTAGGAAGCTGTACCATGAAATATAACCCTTCAATAAATGAAGAAATGGCTGCAGCAGACGCATTTACAGCTTTGCATCCACAGCAACCAGAAAATACATGCCAAGGTGCATTGGAGGTTTATTATAACCTACAAAAATCACTTGCTGCAATAACAGGCCTTGAAGAGTTTACATTGAATCCTTTTGCAGGTGCACACGGAGAGTTGACCGGTCTTATGATTATTCGTGCATGGCATGAGAGCCGAGGCGACCACAAACGTGTAAAAGTAATTATACCTGACTCTGCTCACGGAACAAATCCTGCTTCTGCTGCAGTATGTGGACTTGAGATTGTTGAGGTAAAAAGCACAGCAGAAGGAATTGTTGACGTAAACGATCTTCGCGGACTGCTTGACGATACAGTCGCTGCAATGATGATGACAAATCCTAATACATTAGGATTGTTTGAAAAAGAAATTCCGGAAATAGCTAAGCTAGTTCATGAATGCGGTGGACTAATGTATTATGATGGTGCAAACCTTAATCCAATGCTCGGTGTATGCCGTCCTGGTGACATGGGTTTCGATGTAATGCACATAAATCTTCATAAAACATTCTCAACGCCTCATGGAGGTGGCGGTCCCGGCTGTGGTCCTGTAGGCGTAAGAAAAGGGCTGGAACATCTACTCCCCTGCCCTAAAGTAGTCAAAGAAGGTGACACCTACAAAGTTCAGACTCAAGGTGAAGGTGATATTCATGTAGGAGCATACCTAGGAAACTTTGGTGTTGCGGTAAAGGCTTATTCATATATTCTGTCATTAGGAAAAGAGAATATAAAGATGGCAGGTCCATTAGCAACACTTAATGCTAACTATATTAAAGAACGTCTAAAAGATGTATACGACCTACCGATTGCCTCTATTTGCAAACATGAATTTGTGTTCAACGGACTCAAAGACAAATCGACAGGTGTGACCACTATGGATGTTGCCAAGCGTTTGTTGGACTATGGGTTCCATGCTCCGACAATTTACTTCCCTCTGCTATTCCATGAAGCAATGATGATTGAACCGACAGAAACGGAAAGTAAGGAAACTATAGATGAATTTATCAACATTATGCGTATAATAGCCCAAGAGGCAAAAGATAATCCTGAACTTGTTAAAACTGCACCTCACAACACCCCAATAGGACGTGTAGATGATGTGTTGGCAGCCAAACAACCTGTGTTGAGATATAAAGGATAATCTCTATACAGATTATTTTGGCAGTAAGTCTTGTCGATTTCTGAAATACACGAAGCCGGCAAGACTTACTTTTATCCCATAAAAATGTTTTAAAGAAGAATATCTTTATACAATATAATTAAAGAAAATACTAATAAATGAAAACAGACCTTATTATAATTGGTAGTGGCCCCGGTGGATATAACACTGCATGCCATGCTGCAAAAAATGGCCTCAATACAATAATTTTTGAAGACAGACAAGCAGGTGGAACATGTCTTAACCGAGGATGTATACCAACAAAAACACTATGCCATGAAGCAGACATGATAGAAGCAGTTGCAACAATGACAGGTTCACGACCTGAAGTTGATTTCAACAAAGCCATAACTCGCAAAGAACAAGTAACCGCCCAACTCCGTGAAGGAGTTGAGGGGCTTATGAAATCTCCTGGCATAACATTTATAAAAGAACGTGCTTCATTTAAAGATTCTAAGACTATTATTGCAGGCGGTGAAGAATATACAGCTGATAACATTATAATTGCAACTGGTTCGGAATCAAAATTACCTCCAATCGAAGGCATTGATGAAAAAGGAGTTGTTACGTCAACAGAACTTCTTAATTTGGAAAAGCTTCCAAAACATTTATGCATAATTGGAGCAGGAGTAATAGGGATGGAGTTCGCTTCAGTGTTTAAAACGTTTGGAAGCGATGTTACTGTCATTGAGTTTCTAAAAGAATGTCTCCCCGCCATTGACTCTGATATAGCAAAACGCATGCGTAAAGTTATGGAGCGCCGCGGAATTAACTTTAATATGCAGTCTGCTGTAAAAAGCATACATAAAAATAACAATAAGTTAATAGTATGCTTTGATAAGAAAAACAAACCTCAAGAAGTTGAAGCCGATATTGTACTTGTTGCGACAGGCCGTAAACCAAACATAGAAGGACTTGGGCTTGAAAATACAGATATCAACTATGATAACAAGGGAATCAAAGTTGATGATAATATGCAAACCAACATAGGTGGAATATATGCTATTGGTGATGTTAACGGACGTGCAATGCTTGCACATGCTGCCACTGCTCAAGGCATGAGGGCAGTAAATCATATTTGCGGAAAGAAAGATGCAATACGCATGGAAATTATGCCCGCAGCTGTGTTCACTAATCCTGAAGTTGCAGGAGTTGGTTTAACTTCTGACCAATGTGACTCAATGGGTATTGAATATAATACCCGTAAAGGATTTTATCGTTCTAATGGTAAAGCCCTGGCTATGGATGAAAGCGAAGGCATGGTAAAGTTGATAACAGATAAAGATAATAAGATTATCGGATGCCATGCATATGGGGCTCATGCTGCTGATTTGATTCAGGAAGCAACGGCTATTATGAATTTCAACGGAACAACAGAAAACTTAGTGGATATAATTCATACTCATCCAACGCTTGAAGAAATTCTTCATGATGCAGCATTATAGCTTCTGACTATAAACAGATTACTACCAAACGACAAAGAGGATGTCTTTCTTTTTTAAGACACCCTCTTTGATATAATGTATTTATCTTATCATGATTTTACTTTATACATGCTAATAGCAATGTTTGCATGACACAAAACTACCACTATTTCACAAATAGTTTATCTGCAGATGAAGCCTGAGACGGTACACCAACACGTCCACCAATATGGCAACTTCGCATCTCAACGTTCAACGTATTGTCAAAACTTACAGCATTATCCACCTCTTGAATTTCAACATTGCTAAAAATAACATCTGATATCGGTTTCTGAGACGTACCCTGTAATACTAGTCCAGCCTTTCTTACTTTACGGCAAAAAAGACTGTCAACATAAATATTCTTTACATCTGTATAATGAATATTATTAAGTCCTTCGCCAGCATACATACTTGTAACATAGAACAAGTCTTCTACTTCATCAAACCTACAATTCTTCACATATAGATTTTTGATAAATCCACCACGATCAGGATTGGTCTTAATATATATTCCACGTTTACAATAACCACCATATGTGCAATTCTCGACAAAAATATTTTGAACTCCTGAAGACATTTCGCTGCCAAGCACTACAGCATGCAAACCTTTAAAACGGCAATTACGTATAATAATGTTTTCAGAAGGCATAGTTGATGCCCATCCGTCATTGTCTCGTCCACTTTTTATTGCAATATTGTCATCACCATTATTAAACTCAATATTCTCTATCAAAATATTTCGTGAACACTCAGGATCGATACCATCATTATTCACAAGTTTTGCATCGTAACGAAGGGAACGGCATATGACATTCTCGCTCTTAAGTAAATGAATACACCAAAAAGGCGAATTAGTTATAAACACATCAGATAAGGTTATATTTTTACAATTGTAGAATTGTATAAGCTGTGGTCTTAACCAAAAACCGTTACCAAAACGACGCAATTCAATGGGAATCTCTTCATGATTCATTTTACGGCTGAGAGCCTGCCCTTCCTTCTGCTTTGACTTCCATGTTGCAAACGTTGAAGAGGCATTGCCATCTATTTTTCCTTTGCCAATTATTGATATATCATGAAGATTATATCCATAAATAAAGGGACTGTAATTATATAAGAATGTACCTTCCCAACTTGTTTTAACGAGAGGAAGATAATATTTAGGATTAGAATCAAATTTTATAATAGCCCCATCCATAAGTTCAAGACACACATTGCTCACAAAATGTATGGGTCCTTTAAGCAGGAACGTTCCAGATGGCACTATAATATGAGCCCCACCCTGCTTCGCTGCACTTTGCATTGCTTTGTCAAAAGCCGGCTTATCATTTTTAACCCCATCTCCAATGGCCCCAAAATCTGTGATACTAATTATATTGTCTGAAATTTTTGCTCCTGTAATAATGGATAACAACGAATCACGTTTGTTAATCCGCTCTGATTCTATACTACGAAAAGTGTCAGCAGATATTTTTTGAAAGCCCAAAAGCACAAATAAGAATGCATACAAAATTATCCTCATAATAAAAGCATATAGTAAAAAATAGATTAGTTCAAAAAATACGACAACCGGATAGCTTCTTTTATAGGCTATCCGGTTGTTATCTATTTGATATAATTATTTTCAGGCATTAGCATACCTTCTCCAAACGTTTCATAATAGAGAAGATAAACACTGCAGATATTAAACAGAGTACAACAAGAATACCCCACAAGATCCACAATGGCAGACCGCCCCATAGCATACCGATAATAGAAACTAAATAGTTACCAATGGCAGTTGCTGCAAACCATCCACCCATCATAAGTCCCTTATACTTTGGAGGAGCAACCTTTGATACAAAAGAGATACCCATCGGAGAAAGGAACAACTCGGCAAATGTAAGAACAAGATATGTGCCGATTAGGAGGTTTGGAGTTACACGATAATCACCCGTAGTTGATGCAAGTGCATCTGGAACAGGAAGTCCAAATGAACCAAGAACCATGATCATGAAACCAACAGCAGCGATAAACATACCTATACCTATTTTACGTGGTGCAGAAGGTTCCTTGCCTTTATTAGCCAAATAGCTGAACACAGCCATAGAAACGGGAGTAAGTGCAACGACGAAGAACGGATTAAACTGCTGGAACTTCTGAGGGAGGATACTGATAGACTCATCCATTGCATTGTAATTAAAGTACAACACAATAAGTGAAACTATAGTAACAATTGTAGAAATGATTTTACCTTTTGATTCTTTTGACTGGAATATAGCAAATACTCCGTAAACAGCGATTGCAATGAGTACCAGATTCCATACGTCAAAGCCAATACGTGTAAGTCCTGTGGCCGTTGCAGCCGTATAGTCACGCGCAAAGAAGGTAAGTGTAAGACCATTCTGATGGAATGCCATCCAGAAGAAAATTACAACAGCAAACACTAAGCAAAGAGCTACTACACGTGACTTTGTCTCTGCAGGAGTAAGTTCTTGAACATGAACTGAAGATTCGCCGTTATTTTCTGCTTCCTGCTTAACATTCACATCTGCATGCTTAAATGTCTTACGGCCTAAAACATAAATAAGCATAGAAATAATCAATGATACACATGCTACAGCAAATCCCATGTGATATGACTGTGAAAGCACGTTGATGTAGTCGTTTGCAAAATTTGTAAGAGAAGAAGCGTCAGTTGCAACATTCTGAGAAGATGCCAAAGATATAAACTTCGTCAAAGCCTCTCCTGAAAGAGTACCATCAAGATACTGGTGTGCAAGGGCAGGAATATCACCATTATAAACATAATTATGGGTTTTCATATACCAGTCTGTGATCTTCTCAGCCGCTGTAGGTGCAAAAAGTGCACCAATATTAATTGCCATATAGAATATTGAGAAGGCTGTATCACGTTTTGCAGAATATTTTGGATCATCATAAAGATTACCAACCATTACCTGCAAATTGCCTTTAAAAAGACCGGTACCTAGGGCTATCAGGAATAAAGATCCTACCATGGCAGCAATTCCTACAGCATTATTGCCAGTAGGTATCGCCAGACATATATAGCCGATAAACATAACTACGATTCCGGATGTCACCATCTTACCGAAACCAAATTTATCAGCCAATATACCGCCTACAACCGGGAGGAAATAGACCAATGCCAAGAATCCGGCAAAGATATTGGATGTAACTGTGGCTGTGAAGCCAAACTTAGCCTGCAAGAATAATGTGAAAATTGCAAGCATTGTGTAATAACCGAAGCGTTCGCCCGTATTTGCAAGCGCTAACGCATAAAGCCCTTTAGGCTGTCCTTCAAACATATAATATCTACTTTTTAAATTATTAATATTTATTTCATTTCATAGTATTTTTACAAACATACAAGACAATAAACACAGAAAGTATTTTTATCTTATATTTTCATTATGCAAATATACACAATCCACACTATAAATGAAAATTATTGGTAAATATTTTTATATGAAAAACTATTTCTTTCATAAAGGAATAGGATCATTATGCAAGTTTAATACATATATTTTAACACAAAACGGATTTTATGTCTTCCATAATCTAAATATTCATACCTTATAAGTATCTTTATGTTTTCTCTATAATAAAGAAAATGTCTATATAACTTCAACCCAAAATCAATTGATAGAGAAAAGAAAACCTAACTTTGCTATCAAAAAAGACAGCAAAGTTAGGCAACTAAACAAAAGTCTTGCAGTTATAAATAACAGCAAGACTTTTATTATTTATTCATGAACATAAATATCCCAACCAAGATAATTTTCTACGGCCTCACTCAATATATCTACTACATCAGTGCGAACCATTGCCACATGATGTTCAAAGCCGTTCTTGCAAATAAACTTCATAAGTTTCTGCAAATTGTTCACTTTTGTGACAGCTATACATCCATCCATACCATATGGATCATTTGTAAGCTCTCCCTTTCCGAGATAACTCTTTATACAGCCGAGCGTATCATCCGTAGAGATGCGGAAGTATGTAAAATCTCCTTCAGTGCATTTTCCATACACAGCACCGAATGTATTAACCTTACCTAAGGTTCTGCCAAGAACGCCAAGCGGTCCAAGCTTAAGGTCGTTATTAACAAAACTCTTCGGGAAGTTTCCACAGTGAGTACATACACATTTATTACGATCTTCAGCAAAGTTGTTATTCCAATCTAGCAATGCAGCCGGTTTACCTGAAGCAAGACTCAGAGCATACATAGACACCGCTCCGGCGATATCAGTTTCACAAGCACAAGGAATAAGCTTTTCGCCAAGCATACTCATTGTAACGCATGCTGCGCATCCATAGTTCTGCTCAAGAGAATCCCAACACTGAATTGCAGCTGCATCAACCTCATTAGTCTGTATCCATTCTTCTACTGCCAATCCGAACTTAGCCTGTAATGCCAACTTTTCCTGATAAGTCTCTGGTACCTTTGCATAATGGCTTATCTCCTCCATTTTTGCCTTCAAAGCAGATGCTTCATTATCTATTTTTCTTGCATTGAAAAGAATCTCACTGAGGTCTACAGGCACAACAGTTATACCACTTGCCTGGAGAAGTTTCTCACTTGCACGACATGTGTTAAATCCGAGTGGACGTGTACCAATCTGGCCTATACGTGCATGAGTAAGTTTACGTACAACACGGCAGATGGCAGCAAACTTGTTGATATCCTTCATCAGCAGGTCGCTGTGTATAGAATAGGTGTGGAATGTTGTGTCTGTAAACGGTATTCCATACTGATACAGGTTGTTACAAACAGATATCTTTCCACAGAAGGCATCACGGCGGCTATCAAGATCAACTTTGTCGTTTTGGTCGTCGCAAGCCTGCACCAGAACAGGTACATGCAACTCTGCGCGACTGATAGCATTGATTATTCCTACTTCAAAGCCAAAGTTAGGCAGAGACACAATTATTCCGTCGATGTCATCACGGTTAGCACGGAACAGCGCAGCACATTTTTTGCCGTCTTCAACCGTCTCCATAGAACCACCGGTAGGAGTGTCCTGCTCATCCAATATAACATAGCCGTATCCGGCTTTATCTAACTCTTCCAACAACGTCTTACGTACATCAACAGCCAACTCTGAGTTGAAATACGCACGGGTACCGATAATCAGTCCAAACGTTTCCTTTCCTGTTTTAGCTTGTTTCTTCATAGTGTTTTCGTTTTTATTATTTATGATTTATTTTCTATTAACAGTATGTATGGCCTCTGTCCAACCTGCATAAAGGCGTTCACGCTCGTCACATGACATGGTTGGGAATATACGGTTGTCAGATGTGCGCAATGCAGCCACCTCATCCATATCCTTCCAAACCTTGCGTGCCAGACCATTCATAATCATAGCTCCCATTGCCGATGCCTCTTCTATATCAGAGCGATTGATGCATGCATCAAGCATATCTGCTTGAAATTGCATCAAAAGTTGATTCTTTGTAGGTCCTCCGTCCACACGCAGCTCCTTTAAAGTTATTCCAGCTTGTTTTGTCATCAGGTCAATCAAATCTTTTATTTGGTAGGCAATTGCCTCCAATGCAGCCCTACAGATATGTCCTTTCTCTGTAGCCAAAGTCATTCCACATATCATAGCCTTTGCCTGAGAGTTCCACCACGGAGCACCGAGACCTGCAAATGCCGGTACCATGTAAACTCCTCCGTTATCCGGAACTTCGAGAGCAAACTTCTCTATCTCCGCAGGACTTTCAATAAGATGCAGGTTGTCAGTCATCCATTTGATTGTCGCACCCGTACAATGAATATTTCCTTCAAAAGCATAGAAAATCTTGCCTTTTGCAGCAAAGCCAACTGAAGTTACGAGACCTTCGGGAGCAGCCACAGCGTTTTCACCGATATTCACCATAACAGACGAACCTGTTCCATATGTTGCTTTACCCATACCAGCCTCAAAACACATCTGACCAGCCAAAGCACCATGTGAATCGCCAAGCATACCGGCAATAACAATAGGCTCATCAAAGACTCCCTCTACGGTTGTTTCACCGAATACAGAATCGCAAGGCATAGGCTTTGCCATCATATTGCGGGGTATTGTCAGCAAGTTGAGGAGTTCATCATCCCAGTCTAATGTATGGATATTAAACAACATTGTACGCGACGCATTGGTATAGTCTGTCACATGCTCCTTGCCACCTGTCAGTTTCCACACAAGCCATGTGTCAATCGTACCCATCAGAAGTTCCCCATTATCTGCAGCCTGACGTGCTCCCTGAACATTATCCAATATCCATTTGACACCGCTAGCGGCAAAATATGGGTCAATGAGCAGTCCGCTACGTTCACGAATCAGGTCTGTATATCCACGCTCTCTCAATTCATTGCATATAGCTGCTCCACGCTGACACTGCCAAACCACGGCATTGTATACCGGCTTACCAGTAAAACGGTTCCAAACCACAGCCGTCTCACGCTGGTTTGTAATTGCCAAAGAATAAGATGCTTCGGCATCATCTACAGTCTTAACCACCTCACGTATGGCTTCGACCATATTATTATATATCTCCTCTGCATCATGCTCAACCCATCCCGGCTGAGGATAATATTGCTTATGGGCAACATTCTTACGACAGACCAACTGGCAATGCTCATTAAAGAGCACTGCCTTTGTGGCTGACGTACTTTGATCAACGGTTATAATATATCTCATTTCAAAACCTTCTATAAGTTACTAAAGGCTTTTACTTCAAAAAGTCTTTAGCTGTAGCATAAATGCCTTCAGCATCTAACTTATAATAATGGAATATCTCCAATGGCTTGCCATGAATAGCGTTTTCGTCAGGAATACCGAGTATACGCATAGGAACAGGGCAATTCTGACTCACTGTTTCTGCAACAATTGCTCCCAAGCCACCATACATGCTATGCTCTTCTACTGTCATTATTCGTCCAGTCTCGCGTGCAGCCTTAACTATAGCCTCAGTATCAGCTGGTTTAAGAGTATGCATGTCGATGACACGAGTACTTATACCCTCCTCTGCAAGGCGCTTTCCGGCCTGAAGAGCATGCCAAACTGTTTCACCTGTAGCAATAATTGTCAGATCCTTACCATCCTGAAGCTGTATAGATTTTCCAATCTGATAATCAAAATTATTATCTTCATAAACATCAGGAACAGCATTACGGCCAACGCGAACATAAACAGGATGAGGATAATCTACAAGCTGCTCAACAAGTTTACGTGTCTGTCGTGCATCGCAAGGAAGTACAACCTGCATGCCGGGGAATGTGCGCAGCACAGCAATATCATGCAAACTATGATGAGTGGCGCCCAAAGCTCCATATGCAACGCCACCACTTACGCCCAGGATCTTAACCGGTTGGCCTGAATAAGCCACGTCAACCTTTACCTGCTCAAGACTGCGTGCTACATAAAAGCATGCAGGACCACATACGAACACTTTTTTTCCGCATGAAGCCAAACCGGCAGAAATGCCTACAGCATCCTGCTCTGCAATACCGCACTCAACAAACTGCTCAGGCAATTCTTTTGCAAAGTCTGTCAGAGTAACCGAGCCACGGGCATCGGTCGTTACGGCTACAATATTCTTATCTTTTTTACCAAGTTCAACCAGTGCATCGGTAAAACTCTTACGGCAAGCAACACTTTTTATTTCCATTGTTAACAATTCTTTTTAAGTTCTTCAATACGGTTAGTAATCTCAGCGATAGCTTTCTCATACTCCTCTGCCGTAGGCACGCCATGATGCCATTTCAGCACATTTTCCATGTATGAAACGTGGAAGCCCTTTGTTGTATGAAGCACAACCATGTGAGGCTTTCCGTTGTTATAATCTATCGATTCAAGGCAGTTAACAATAGCCTCAATATCGTTGCCGTCAACATCATATACATCCCATCCGAAAGCCTTCCAGCGCTCGTTAAGAGACTCAAGTTTCATCACATTCTCAGTTGTGTCACTTATCTGCAAGCCGTTTCGGTCTATCATTGCAACAAGATTATCCAACTTATAATTGCTTCCGGCCATGGCTGCCTCATATATTGAGCCTTCGCCCTGCTCGCCGTCGCCCATAAGTACAAATGTACGATAAGGCTTCTTATCCATTTTTGCAGCAATGGCACAACCTACACCAATTGAAAGACCGTGACCTAATGCACCGCTGTTAAATTCTATACCCGGGACTTCAACCGTAGGATGACCTGCCAACACAGACAGATAATCGCCATAAGTGTCGACAAGTTCTTTTGTAATGAAACCTTTTGCCTCGAGCACACAATAAAGTGCTTCCACACAATGACCCTTGCTCATAATGAAACGGTCGCGCCCTTCCATTTTCGGATTCTCAGGGTTTACGTTCATGACACGCATATACAATGCTGTCAATACATTCAAAGACGAGAGATCGCCGCCGATATGACCGGCTTTGGCTTTATATACGACCTCTAACAAACGTTTTCTGATTTCCTCGCATTTCAATGTCAACTCAGGAATGCTCATTAATTTGTCCATATTTATATTGGTATTATTAAAATATATCTACTTGTAAATGGTTTTCATAATGTAATTACAAATTTAAACATTATTTTTTATAAGCTATTGCAATGTAACAAAAAACAAAGCAGAATAACATAAAAACAAGGATGTTTCAACCACCCTAAATATTCGACTGACTTTTCGTCAAATTGTACTATTACGGAACTGTTAAATTTATTCTATTTTCATTTAAAGCGCTCAGAATAGCCATGCTCAAAGCAAATACGACAAAACATCAAAATTTTACGCAAAACATCACTTTTTCTTAATCATCTGAAAATCAATGTATTATATAATTCTGTATTTTGCATCAATGACAATACCGTCGTCATTAACGGCCTTTTACAAGATAAAAGGTCATATTTTACATAATAAAAGAATGTATTTTGCTACAAAACTCAGCACATTTTAAGTAAAAAACAACTGATTTTTCAAAGTGAAATCAGTGAAAAAGGACGTAAAACTCAATAAAAGCCGCTTTACATTACGGCTTTTATTAAGAATAACACGGAACATTTTTCTAGAACAGGAAAAAATAATGACAAAACTTTTTACTACTTACGCTATTAACAATTGTCCTATTTACGAACATCCGCATATGACCATTCAACATCAGACGCCCTGAACAGGACAGCCCAATTTATAACAAGATATCACAAGATGATGTTGAACAAGTAACCGGAGATAATTATAAATAACGTTATTGTCCCAAAGAAAATGCCGATGAGACGCCATGTCATAATTTTTTTAAGAAGTGTTGCTTCCGGCAAAGACAAGCCCACAACTGCCATCATAAAAGCAAGAGCCGTGCCCACAGGAATGCCTTTTGCCACAAACACCTCAATAACAGGCACTATTCCTGCTGCATTGGCATACATGGGAACTGCAAGTAGAACAGAAAGAGGAACAGCAAACCAGTTTGTCTCTGACATATACTGTTCAAAAAAGCCTTCTGGTACATAACCATGCATGAAAGCCCCAATGCCAATACCGATTACCACATAAAGCAACACACCCTTAACTATACCTAACGATTCTTTTACTATTATCGGCAAACGCTGCATGAATGGAGTATTGTCTCGTTCCCATGCATTAGAACCGGCGATGGAATTAAGTTGAATTTGCCTAACCCAATCGCTCAGATAACGCTCCAATCTCATTTTTCCCAGAATGTAACCGCCAATCATTCCAAGTAAAATGCCGCTTATTACATATATGGCAGTTATCCTTATGCCGAATGTTCCGATAAACATTGCTACAGCCACCTCATTTACCAATGGTGAGGTTATAAGATATGCAAAAGTAACTCCCAATGGAATTCCGCCCTTTACGAAGCCTATAAACAATGGTATTGACGAACAGGAACAGAATGGCGTTATTGCACCAAACAGCGAAGCGAAAAAATACTGCAAGCCATATAACTTACGCGAAACCAGATATTCGCGCAGACGCTCTATTGGAAAATATGCATTAATAATGCCCATGATTATACTAATCAGAAGCAACAGCAGCAATATTTTAATCGTATCATAAAAAAAGAAATTAACTGACGATCCCAACGCCGTACCTGCATTAAGACCAAACACATCATACACAAGCCAATCTGCAAAACTTTGTATCATAATATCACATCTTTTATGTTTGTAAAAATACGAACAGAAAATATAAAAAAATACTATTCACACACGCAGCGGGGCAGTTCCGCTTTTTTTATTTCTGTCAGATAAAATCTGGCAAAGGCATTTTTAATCTCGTCGCGCACTCTCCTAAATTCCGTCATAATAAAATTTACGTCACCCGACAATCTTGAAGGATCATCAAAACCGATATGCAACCTCTTGCCCACCCTGCCTTTAAATGCCGGACATGTTGCATCGGCATCGGAACATACTGTTATGACGTAATCCCAATACTCATCAAGATATTCCATCACATTCACAGGAATATGACTACTTATGTCAACTCCGGCCTCTTTCATTACGGCCACAGCTTTCGAGTTTACCTGTTCAGCCGGCTTTGTTCCGGCTGAACGTACATAAAGACTATCGTCAAACGACTGCAAGAAACCATGCGCAATTTGACTCCGGCAACTGTTTCCGGTACACAATATCAAAATTTTCATATCAAATTATACATCATCAAGCCATAATATATTCCGACAAATATAAACACGACTGCAACTATACGGCTGAACCATTTCTGAAAGACTTGCATTTTATTGTAGAATTTTCCTATTCCGGACACACTATAGGCTAATACCCATGCCGCCAGCATGACCGGCAAGCCTGTAGCCAGGGCATAGACAACGGGCAGGAAATAGCCCTCACCTTCCATAGCAGCCATAGGAATAAGCATACCAAAATAAAACAGTCCGCTTGTAGGACAAAATGCCATAGCAAATAATATCCCAAGAAGGAGGCTGCCCCATGCTCCTTTCAGCCTTTCAGTCCTTTCCGAGGCACTGAAGCCAAATTTCGGCAAATGAAGTTTGTCGCTAAAAAGCATAAACAAGCCGATTAAGACCAATGCTGGAGCAAGAAGCAGCTCGCCCCACTCGCTAACACCTTTTTGTATAAAAAACATGTCGGCTCCACGCCTAAGCAACACTATAAGTATTGCGCCAAGGACGGAATACGCAATCATACGGCCGGCTGTGTATAACAAACCATTCAAGAATATGCGATTACGGCTGTCAAGATTTTTACTGATAAAACCTATTGCAGTAATATTGGTTGCAAGAGGGCAAGGACTTACAGCTGTAAGCAGCCCAAGCAAAAATGCTGTAACAACAGGTATCTCGCTGCTATCAAGCAAGCTTTGCAAGTATTCCATACGTAAATACTATTTCAACAACTGATTAATCTTTTTCTTAAGCTCGGTTTTAAATTGTGCAGTATTATTTCTGGCATACTTAAAACCCATACGTGTCAGGTCGTTCCTTTTTTCTTTTCCGTTATTCCATCCGTTTACATATAACGAAGACCAGCTGACACGATATTTATCGGCTATCTTTTCGCCTTGAGGTGTAGAAATATCAACTTCTTTGAAACGCACCTTGCCGCTCTTGACAAACTTGGCAAAATCGTTATACACAACTTCTTTGGTGTATTTTTCAATAGCTCTACATGTCGGACATCGCTGTTTGCCATGAAAATAAATAACCTCAACATACTTGCCGGTTTGTGCAAAAACCCATCCCGTAGACAAGAACATGCACAATAATGAAAGCAACACGAATTTCTTCATAATTTCAATATTCTTATTTTGTCAAAATTGTGCGTATCTCATCTTTAGTTATACGTCCTTTGGCTACAACTTTTCCATCAACAACCAAAGCAGGAAGACTCATGACGTTATATTCCATTATTTTCATCAAATCCTCCTCTTTCACTAAATCGGCTTTTAAGCCTAACTCATTAACGACCTGCTCTACCGCAGAATAAAGTGCTCTACAATTTGCACATCCAGTACCTAAAACTTTAATTTCCATTTTACAATATTTATTAGTTAAACGTTATTCGCAAAACAACGAACATAAGACATAAAAAGAGAAGGTTGTCAGTCGCAACACCCTCCTGCTTTACATATGCATTGCCCAAAGAATTCTGAGAATAAGGCTTTAGCCAAATTCCAATTCTCATTATTAATACAATATTTCACTTTAGGAGCCTCTACCTCACCCTGTATCAGACCGGCATCTTTAAGTTCCTTTAGATGCTGAGAAACAGTAGCCTTTGCAATAGGAAGCTCTTCATTAATGTCACCAAAATAGCAAGTTTTTTGCTTTGCCAAGAAATTCATTATTGCAATACGTGCCGGATGGCCCAATGCTTTTGCAAATCTGGCAAGCCTTTCCTGCTTTATTGTATAATCCCTTTTTTCATCCATATAATCGAATATTGTTCGCAAATATACGAACATATTTTTAAATCAACAAATATTATTATATTTTTTAGACCAAATGGCTTTAAAAAAAGAATAATGACGGAAAGCAGAACAAAGTCTATATTCCCCGCCATTATTCTTTTCTGGCACATTCAGAATAAAACTATCTAAATATGCACGAAACTTTATATTCCTTATCTGTTCTTATTTTTAATATACCAAGTATGCGTAAACAGCAGATACATCAGCATGGCCATACACAATATTGCCAATGCAACAATGTACATAGCACTAATGTCATTATAGAAAAAATAATATCCCAAAAATATTCCTAAAGAAATACCAAATTCCCATGACAAGAAAAACGTGCTTTGCGACGTTCCACGCTGACAATGAAGGCTTAACTTCAGAAAGAACAAAAGAAAACGTGCTCCAATTATGCCAATTCCACATCCCAACAATGTTGGTGAAATTAAATTAATCGCATTCCTGTCACCCGAAAAATACATCAGGCACGCTGCCATCATCAGCAATATTCCAGTGACAACCTCACTCTTTAATTCTGCATTTACGAACACAAAACGCTGCGACAACATAGCAAGAATAAATCCCGCCATCAGCATGGCGTAAAAAGTGGCCGTATGTTCTGCGGACAGAAACAACCCTACGACAACGGCAACCAATGAAAGATTTAGAAACAGCCATTTGCCTTGAGGAAGAAAGAATCTATCTAATGAAACCTTACATATCACATCTTCAGGTGCTCTGAACGGAAACTTCACCGATAATATCAAAAACGTTGACAATAAGCACAATACAGCAGAAATTAAAGTAATAGTGCTAACGCTCAACATTGGCATGAGTGATATCGATATTAATGGTCCGACAGATAATGCCAATCTGGAAAACCAAGCAGAAGAATGATTTGCTTCTGTACGTTGGAAAGACTCGCATGTATCAATTATTAATGTACTGGACAATACCATCTGAGCTAAGCCAAAGGCGGCTCCCTGAATAAACCGAAGCACAGGAATCAGTATGTATCCCTCTATCTGAAATACATGCCCACGCTGCATGTAGTAAAGTGCGCAAAAACATATGACCAATACCCAAATTGATCTGATACATACAAGATTTCTGCGATACTTCTGCACAAGATAGGAACAAAAAAAGCCAAGAGAAAAAACTCCCAGACCAAATATTCCTAATGATACAGCTACTACATCAGGCGAAAATCCGGCATCCTTTATCATCCATATTGGCAATAAGGGTATTTGGATATAAACGGCAACTGTCAATAACAAATTGGCTACCGCCATTAGCCAAAAATCCTTATGCCAAAGCTTTACATGTACTGGAGTATTTTGTGTGTACATTAATAAGATTCGTTTTCATTCGGGAAGGAGCAATCTTTCACGTCGGTGATGTATTGTCCTATTGCATCAGTCATGATGCTATTAAGATCTGCATATCTACGTAAGAAACGAGGATTAAATCCTTTTGTTTTACCTAACATGTCATCAACAACAAGAATCTGACCGTCAGTGCCATTTCCTGCACCAATACCAATTGTAGGTATATGAATTTCCTTTGAAACTTCTGTAGCTAAAACAGATGGAACCTTTTCAAGAACCAAGGCAAAACATCCTGCCTCAGAAAGCAACTTGGCATCTGAAAGCAATTTATTAGCCTCTGCATCATCTTTAGCACGTACAGCATAAGTGCCAAACTTGTTGATGCTCTGTGGTGTCAGACCGAGATGGCCCATTACAGGAATTCCGGCATCAAGTATACCTTTTATCGTGTCTATAATTTCAGCACCACCTTCAAGTTTTAAAGCATCGCATCCGCTTTCCTTCATTATGCGGATAGCATTCTTTATGCCTTCCTTGCGGTCAACCTGATAACTGCCGAACGGCATATCGCATACAACTAAAGCACGACTAACTCCGCGTACAACAGATTTTGCATGATAAATCATCTGATCTATTGTTATAGGCAACGTAGTTCCGTTACCAGCCATAACATTTGAAGCTGAGTCACCAATCAATATTCCATCAATACCGGCTCCGTCTACAATGCTTGCTGTCGTAAAATCATAAGATGTCAGCATAGATATTTTTTCTCCACGCTGCTTCATCTCAATAAAACGATGGGTTGTTACCTTACGGGTGTCGTTAACCAAATATCCTGTCATATTTATCTTTTATTTGATATGTTTTGAGTATTTACAATTAAACCCCTATCTTAAAATTGGCTGCAAAATTAATGCTTTTAAATTAAGTTACACAATATTTTGCATAAATTTTGATAATTAAGCCCTTTGAAATCAGATATGACATAATCGGAATATGGAGAAATCGACTCTTTTGTATTTGTTGTAGCCAATCCGACAACCATCATTTGTGCGGCCCTTCCCGATTTCAATCCGTTAAAACTATCTTCAAAAACAACACATTCATCATGTGACAGACCAAAGTGTTTTGCACCTTTTAAATAACAATCAGGATCTGGCTTGCTTCTCTCAAAATCCTCAGAAGTAAGTATAATATCAAATAATGATTTAAATTCTGGTCTTGACTCATACACTGAATTCATTTTCATTATATTAGAACTGGTAACTACCGCTGTCTTTATATTATTCTCCTTAAGATCCTTGATAAAATCAATAAATCCGTCTACATACTCGAACTTCATTGTATGCTCAAATTCATCGAGTCGCTTTACTATTTCAGACTGTTCTTTCTCCATTCCAGCAAAATACTTATCAAATATTTGCACAAGAGTTTGTCCTTTGATGGTATATTCCAATCCTGGTTTATCCGGATGATATAAACGGCACTGACTGCCCCAGAAAATAGTATACTGGTCCTCTGTATTAAAGACAACACCATCTAAATCAAAAAGTGCTGCACGAATCTGTTTACTTGCCATAACTAATATAATTTTACGGCTGCAAAATTAATCAATTTATAAAATAAAACAGAAATTATTTGTGGTTTTCCTTGGTTTGATTTAATTTTGCAATTAAATAGTGATAAAATGAGAAGATTAATAATTTCCTTATGCTTTGTTTTTTCCGTATTATCAATGATTTGTTCATGCGGAGGCACATCTAGTTCCAATAAGAGTGGAACGGACAGCATCATGTTTGACAGTATCAAAATGGATTCTACCGTATTTCTTACAGAAGATACGGCAGGTCCACGATGCCATATCAGTTTATGTCTCACTTATGCAAAAGGGAAAAACGCTGAATATATAAACGATTCTATTATAAAATCTGGAGTATTGTGTCCTGACTACTTTTCTATAACACCACAGAAAATATCTGTACCTGAAGCTGCAGATTCTTTTATGACAAGGTATCTGAATGATTATAAGGTTGATTATGGTAGTTTATATAAAGCAGACAAAACTCATGGCAGTTCATACAATTGTGAATATATTGTCAAAACATATGTCAGCCAAGAGGCTGAAGATTACTATACCTATATAGCAAACATTTATAGTTATGGTGGCGGTGCTCATGGGAGTTCTGTTATAATAACAAAGAACATAGATAAAAAAAGCGGTAAAATTGTTTCATTAAAAGACCTTTTTGTACCTGGTTATGAAATTGAGCTGAATGATTTGATTGTAAAAAATCTATGTAAGACATATAATGTGAAAAATTTGAATGAACTTAACGAAAAAAGCATCTTTATGGGTATAGATGTTTACCCTTCAGATAATTTTATAATTAATGATGATGGAATAACTTTCATTTATTCGCCTGACGAAATTGCATATCATGCAGCAGGAGAAATTAGAGTTGATATTAGTAATTCTGAATTGGAAAATCTTTTTAAGAAGAAATAATGCCTAATGGAGACAATATTAAAATATTTCAGCAAACTTACAGATGCTCAAAAGCAGCAGTTTGAAGCATTGTATGATTTATATCACGACTGGAACAATAAAATAAATGTTATATCAAGAAAAGACATTGATTCTTTATATGAACATCATGTTTTACATTCCCTGGCAATAGCTAATGCGATAAAATTCAGACCTGGAACAAAAGTATTAGATTTTGGTACCGGAGGCGGATTTCCTGGTATTCCTCTTGCAATAATGTTTCCTGAAACTCAATTCAAACTAATAGACGGTACAGGGAAAAAAATATTGGTTGTAAATGAAGTCTCAAAAGCTATCGGGCTGAAGAACTGCGAAGCTGAACAAATAAGAGGTGAAAACGAGCAGGGTAAATATGATTTTGTCGTTAGCAGGGCTGTTATGCAATTGCCTGATTTAATACGCATAATAAAGATAAATATAAGTAATAATCAGCGTAATTCTATGCCCAATGGCATATTCTGCCTCAAAGGAGGAGACGTCTCTAATGAGATAAGCAAGTTTAAGCATATTGCAGAAGTTACAGATATAAGCAAAATGTTTAATGAAGAATGGTTTAAGAATAAATATCTTATTTACGTTCCACTTTAAGTTATATTAAATGCAATGCTGAACATACAAAGAATCGTATGTAACATGTTTCAAGAAAACTGTTACATTGTAAGCGATGACACCAAAGAATGTGTTATCATTGATTGTGGTGCTTTTTATGAAGAAGAGAAAAAGGAAATTACAAATTATATAAGAGACAACCAACTCATTCCAAAACATCTGCTTTGTACACATGCACATATTGATCATAATTTTGGGAATTATGCTATATATAAAGAATTTGGGCTTAAACCGGAAGTATGCATTAATGATAAAATATTGATTCATAAATTAAAAGAACAAGCCTATACTTTTATCGGATTAACTTACAACGAAGAAATCCCTGAAGTTGAAAAATATTTAAAAGAAGCAGATACAATTTCATTTGGTACACATTGTTTCAGCATACTGCAAACCCCAGGCCATACGCCCGGTTCCGTATTGTTTTATTGTAAAGATGAATCTATAGCATTTTCTGGAGATACCTTATTTAGAATGAGTATAGGCAGGACAGACTTTGAATTTGGTAGTTATAATGAAATAATAAATAGTTTAAAGAAAATTGCCTCGTCTCTCCCTGCAGAAATAATAATACTTCCTGGGCATGGCGACAAGACAACACTCAAAGACGAGATAACATATAACCCATATTTTAAATAAATATTTAAACAACGTAATGACAATTAAACCGGAAAAGATTATATTAGGCATAGACCCCGGAACAAATATAATGGGATATGGGTTGCTCAAAGTTAATGGCAACAAAGCTTATATGATGGCTATGGGCGTCATAGATATGAGAAAAATTCATGACCCATATCTAAGACTAGGACGCATCTTCGACCGAGTGAGTAGTCTTATAAAAGAATTTTTACCTGACGAAATGGCGATTGAAGCACCTTTTTTCGGTAAAAACATACAATCGATGCTCAAACTTGGCAGAGCACAAGGAGTTGCTATTGCAGCAGCGATACACTACGATATTCCAATACACGAATATGCCCCATTAAAAATTAAAATGGCAATAACAGGACAGGGGCTTGCCTCAAAAGAACAAGTTGCTGGTATGCTCAAACGTTTATTAAATATAAAAGAAGAAGAATTGACCCCATTTATGGATGCAACAGATGCATTGGCTGCTGCATATTGTCATTTCCTGCAGTCTAACGCCCCAACTACAAGCCATACATATAGAAGTTGGAAAGATTTTATAAACAAGAATAAAGAAAAAATACATGCCTAAAAGAAGAGATTTACTTTTCTCATAAGCAAATATAATAAAAGAAATAGTAAACACACGTTTTAATTCAGTAAACCACATTTGTCCTTTTTAGAAAGAAGATTAAACTGCTTATCAATGTCGATAAATTAAGATTCTAACAATTCTATAACAATATCAGTGGTAAGCTTTTTCTAATTCGCATCTCAAAATCAATAATCTATTTCAGCCGATATTTCAACATGCAGATTATCATAGTTGCAATAATACTCATCTCCGGTATCGTATATATTGGTATAAAAATATATCGAACATTTACCCACAATAATGGTCCATGTACAGGATGTCCTCTTAGTGATGCATGTTCAAAAGGAAAAAAGAAAGACAATTGTAAATCATCCGAAAATCAAATAACATAAAATATTAGACTATAATTTTAAGTTTTAATTCAAGAAAAACATTATATATAATTTCGATGGTATATGGAATAATTGAAATTATGCAATAAATTATATCCTAACAAAACGATACCGCACACGTTTTTTATTATAAAATAGATAGTATCTTAATGATAGCAAAATTGAGACTTGCCACAAATTAAATGACAAGTCTCAATCCTTTGTTCATCATAATATAATTGTCAAATATTATTTTTCAGTATCAGGAGTCTTCGAGGCGACCCTTTTTGTTGATGTTCTCTTTGCTGCTGGTTTTGCAGATTTTGCCTTTTCCATCTTCACCTTTAATTTTTCTTCAGCAGCCTGCATCTTTTCAACTTTGGCTTTTAGGCGTACAATTTCTTTATCCTTCATTTCGATTTCATCACCTTGATTCTTTATGGTTGTAAGTAAAGAATTAAGTTCTTCATTGTCAATCTCCTCTGGATAAAGTGTATTTACACGATTCATGAAATCACCTAATATATTCATGTAATTTGTAAAGGCATCAAAAGGAGAACTGTAGATACCTCTATCTAAACCAACATTTGATGGTTTGGTTGTCATAAATCGGAAATTATTGCTTGCCTGTAAGTAATCCCAATCCTGGTTAATGCGCGGATCATTTGCAATCCTGACACGATCTGCAACACTATATAATTTGTTGAATGCTTCTCTTTGCATCGGATTTCCGAGCCAGCAACTTACGTCACGCTCCTCGTCTACCCAAGATAAAGTGTCGGGAACATCCAAATCGCCAACACTATTCATCTTTAAACAAATTTCTGTCGGTGTAGAGAAATTGATGCCTCTAGCTTTTGCACATGCTGGCAATGCTTTTATAAACTCAAGTATATTTGAAGATAATGGTTGAGCAATTCCTATAGCAGAAAGCTCCATAAAAATATTAATTATTTGTTCATTTTCCGGAAGAGATGCAATTCGGTCCATATAATTGTCAGCAAACAAAGGATACCCATCCCATTCACTGTTATTAAAACGTAAACTTACATCATCACTAAGTTCAATATCTCTTAATAACAGTTTAAGATTTGGAGCCATCGGACAATTATAAACATAATGTGGAGACTTCCATCCCAAAACATGTTTTGCACCTTCAGTAAGCATTCCCTTGAATCCCATCGCTGCCGCTTGTGCACCAATAGAATCTGTATAAATCAGAGAAGAGTTACGCAACACTGTAGGTTTCTTACCAAAATATTCCTGCATTTTTGCAGCTTGTTTCTTAACATCATCTGCAAATGTCTCTTCGTTGACAAGAGAAGACAAACCATGCGAATATGGTTCTGCGAGAAATTCTACACACCCAGTGTCATTTAATTCTTGCAATTTGGTTATTACCTGAGGAGCATGCATCTCCAACTGCTCTAAACCTACGCCAGAAATAGAAAATGCAAGTTTAAAATATTTTCCATTATCACGAATCATTTCTTGAAATGCATTTAATGCAGGCATATATGAGCGCTCCGCGATATCACTTATACTACGCTCATTTTCAAAATCATCATAATAATAATGGTCAGTTCCTATATCAAAGAAACGATAACGTTTTAAATGAATAATTTGATGTATTTCAAAATATAGGCATATTGTTTTCATAGCAAAAGTCTTTTTTATTTGTATTTGTCTTAAATATTATTTGTTGTATATGATTATCTGTACCCTAAAGTACGTTCATAAAGTTCACGTATCCATAAACCAACTTTCTCCCACGTAATTTCGTCAACTTCACGCTTACCCTCACTTTGCAGATATTTAAACAGGCTTTCATTGTGGCAGATTGAATAAATTGAATCTGCAAGTGCATGGATATCCCAATAATCAACTTTAATACAATTGGTCAGTATTTCAGCACATCCACTTTGCTTTGATATAATAGTTGGAGTACCGCATTGCATGGCCTCCAGCGGAGATATTCCAAAGGGTTCACTAACAGACGGCATTACATATACATCAGAATCTTTAAGGCATTCATAAACTTGCTTGCCACGCATAAAACTGGGAAAATGGAAACGGTCAGCAATACCACGTTCAGCTGCAAGATATATCATTGCATCCAACATGTCACCACTTCCAGCCATGCAAAAACGCACATTTCTTGTACGATGTAATACCATATTTGCAGCTTCAACAAAATACTCAGGTCCTTTTTGCATTGTTATTCGTCCCAAGAAAGTCACAACTTTTTCCTTATTCGTATGATCTGGACGCGGGATATCTTGTAATTCCTGACGCAATGGATATACAGCATTATGTACAGTAAAGCATTTACGTGGGTCTTGATGATACTGATTAATCACAGTTTGACGTGTGAGTTCACTAACACACATTATACAATCAGCATTATCCATACCATCTTTCTCTATAGAATAAACAGTAGGATTCACCTTGCCACGGCTACGGTCAAAATCCGTTGCATGAACATGTATACACAAAGGCTTTCCACTAATCTTTTTTGCATGTATTCCAGCCGGATATGTAAGCCAATCATGTGCATGTATAATATCAAACTCCTGTTGACGTGCAACGACGCCAGCAACAATTGAATAATTGTTTATTTCACTATGAAGATTGTCTTGATATTTACCGGAAAATTCAATACAACCAAGGTCATTTACCAACATGTAATTGAAATCAGCATATATGTGATCCCGCATTTTGTAGTACAAATCCGGATCCATTATATTACCGACACGTTCTTTCACATAATCATAATTTACATCACGATAAACTACAGGAACGGCATTCATTGCAATAACATTCAAGAAACTGCGATCTTCATCACCCCATGGTTTAGGAAGACAAAATGTTATTTCAACGTCTCCCTGAGCAGCCAAACCTTTAGTTATACCATAACTTGCAGTTCCAAGACCTCCCAAAATATGAGGAGGATATTCCCAACCAAACATTAAAACTTTCATTATAGTCCCTCCTCGATTATTTTACATATGAATATTTTTCCAAAAGATTTAAAGTACGAAGAATTTCAGCGACATTCATAGCATAAGATATCGCTCCTCTAGCCTTGAATGGCGGATTACCATCGAATAGTTCCGGAATAGTTCCTAGACAATTAATAATCATCTCATCCTCGTATCCAACCATCTGCCTTTCAATAAAACTTAATCTTGTACGTTTATATAGCTTTAGACAAGCCTCCATATAGAATCCGCCAAGCCAAGGCCATGCTGTGCCCTGATAATAAGAGTAATCACGATTTGCTCCTGAACATACAGGACTATAACCTCCGCTTTTAGGCGAAAGCGAACGTAATCCTTTAGGAGTTAACAATTCACGTGTACAAATATCCAAAACACTTTTCTTCTGTTCTGGTGATAAAGGAGAATAATCAAAAGCAACTGGGAATATCATGTTCGGACGCACACTCCAATCCATCATATTGCCATCCACATAATCAAACAGATATCCATAATCGTTCAAGAATGTCCTTACGAAGGATTGTTTACATGATTCTGCCAAATCTTCCCATTGGTTAGCTTTTGTCTCATTGTTATTCTGATTTGCTAATTTAGCTCCAAACTTAAGTGCATTAAACCATAGAGCATTAAATTCCACTATATAACCAGATCTTGGTACAACCGGCTTACCATTAACAATAGAGTTCATCCATGTTATCGGCTTATCATGGCCATTTGCATAAAGAAGACCATTAGTGTCGAGACGCAAATTTGGATGTTTGCCGTCTATGATATAACATATAATATCACTTATCAACTTACCATACATGCTTATGCATTTTTCGTCACCGGCAGACTTTGCATATTGCTGTATAGCCCAAATTGCCCATAACATAACATCCGGCTGATCTATCTCCGTGATTTTAACTGTAAGTGGCTTGTTTTGCATAAACTCTCTCAACCCCTTTTCTGCCGTTTTCATAACAAGTTCAAAATAATCTTGCTCGTCTATTGAAAGGGTTAGTCCTGGAAGAGATATAAATGTATCACGAGCTCGGCATTTAAACCACGGATATCCAGCAAGAAGATACCTCTCTGTCTTATTGGCACTATTATGAAACTGATGGGCCGCATTCACTAAACAATGGAAAAAATTGTCACGCGGAGAACGGTCATCTACTTCTTTGTCAAAAAGGTGCTTCATTGTACTTGTTTTAATTTCTGAAGTTGAAGCTGCAAATACAATACTTTCACCTTTCTTTATGTTCATCTCAAAATATCCGGGGACATATAGGTCTTCAACATAAGAATAGCCGCGTTCTTGCTCTTTCGGATATTCGATGCCACGATACCAATCAGGGACAAAAACAAATTCATTTGCCTTGCTAAACTGCATATATAAATCAGGATAACCTGCATACATACAAGTTTTAATACCATTGTCAACCATCTGAAAGTCGCGGCTGGCTGTATTGTTCTCATGCGTGCATTGGTTAACACTTCTAAATGCCATGAAAGGCTTGAATCTTAAGGTTGTTTCACTATGTGCATCCAACAATGTATAACGTATCAATATACGATGCTCGTAATGCTGAAAAACAACTTCTTTTTTCAAGAGAACTCCTCCAACACGATAAATTGTTGTAGGCACTTTTTCACAATAAAATTCACGAATGTATTTATGCCCTTTTGGACTAAAGTTATTACCTTGATACTTATGCAGTCCTAAATTGAACTCAGCACCATGCTGAACCACAGTAACGTCTAACGATGAAAGCAAAACATGATTATCATCATCTAATTCCGGAACAGGAACAACAAGTAAACCATGATACTTACGAGTGTTACAATCCACAATTGTAGAACATGAATAAGCCCCTGAACGGTTTGTACGCAACAACTCTCTTGAAAGAGATTCTTCAAGATTAGTCATAAGAGCTTTTTCGAATCGAAGATAACTCATAGTTGTATATATATAAGATTTAAAGTTTGCATTTCTTAAATCATTTTGAGACCAATTGATCCTATCATCTCAAAAGACAGTTCAAAAGTACTAAAATTATTTTTAAAACAAGAACAAATTCTATTTTTTTTAATTGAATAAGCCTACTTATAAACAATTTATCATTAAGGATTCTATTTTATAGGCGTATTCTAATAAAATCCATCTGTGATTAACAGATTTCACGTCAACTTTACTTTCAAAATTGAGTAAAGTTATTAAATATAAAAGTAATTTTATGTACTATTTAAATATATATACTACAGAAATATAAAGACGCATCTTATATACATAAAATTACACTATGGTAAAACTCTTCTTTACAGAAGATTGTATTCACAAGGACAGCATTATATATTTGAAAATATTTTTCTTACAAATATTTTCAAAACCTATTAAATTAGCAGGCCTCAAGAGCTGATAATACCACAAATATTTAAAATGTCTTTTATTTCTACCCATTTTAGATAGAAATAAAAGACATTTAACCTAATACTATATTAGAACGTACTCGACTTAATGTTTCGGGAGTCATCTGCAAATAGCTTGCAATATAAACCAATGGGGCACGAAGTGTTACTTGCGTAGCCAGTTTACACATTTTGCGATATCTGTCTTGCGCAGTTTCAAACCTAAGTAAATCTGCATGTATCTGTGAGAGGATTAATGACTCCTCCAATATTTTCCTGTACAATATTTGTATATTCACATTATGCAGAGCAACTTCCTCCAAACGCGCTTTTGGTAAAGCATATATCAATACAGGCTCCAAAGCCTCCACTTGCAGACTCGTAGGTTCTTCTTTAAAAAGGCTTTCTATACACATAACGATATTGCCCTCAACAGCCATATGCTCTGTAACTTCTTTACCTTTTTTAAAATAGAATTGCCTGACAAGCCCCTTCTCTATATAGTAAATGTGCTTACATATCTCGCCCTCACTTAGAATCATCTGCCCCTTTGCAAATTTCATCGGTACAAGGATATTCTCTAATATGTCTAGCTCATCATGAGTCATCGTACTATATTTACGCGCAAGCTCACGTGCAATGTCCCGTGTTGTTTTCAATACTTCCTTCATTGTGTCCTCCTTCTTCTTGATTAAGATTAATCCAATTTCAATACTGCAAGAAAAGCCTTCTGGGGTACTTCGACATTACCGATTTGCTTCATTCTCTTCTTTCCTTTCTTCTGCTTTTCAAGAAGTTTACGCTTACGGCTGACATCTCCTCCATAACACTTTGCTGTTACGTCTTTTCTGACACATTTAATTGTTTCTCTTGCTATTATTTTTGCTCCGATAGCAGCCTGAATTGCAATATCAAATTGCTGACGCGGGATCAGCTCCTTCAACTTTTCACACATACGTCGCCCAAAGGTTGCAGCATTATCCTGATGAGTTAAAGTAGACAATGCGTCTACAGGCTCACCATTCAACAATATGTCAAGTTTGGCAAGTTTTGAAGGACGGAAGCAGTCAACATGATAATCAAAAGACGCATAACCCTTTGATACACTTTTTAATTTATCATAAAAGTCTATGACGATTTCGCCCAAAGGAATCATAAAATGAAGTTCAACTCTATTGCCACTAACATATTCTTGATTTATGAGCTCACCTCGCTTGTCAAGACACAATTTCATTATCGGGCCAATGAAATTAGAACTTGTTATTATTGAGGCTCTGATATATGGTTCCTCTATATGGTCTATCAATGTGCTGTCAGGTAGTCCTGACGGATTATGTACTTCTTTAACATTGCCGTGCTTATCATAAACCATATATGAAACGTTCGGCACTGTTGTTATCACGTCCATATCAAACTCACGGTCAAGACGCTCCTGAACTATCTCCATATGAAGAAGTCCCAAGAAGCCGCATCTGAAGCCGAAGCCTAACGCTACAGACGATTCCGGTGAGAAAGTCAAAGACGCATCATTAAGCTGCAACTTCTCTAATGATGCTCTCAAATTTTCATAATCCGACGGGTCTATAGGATAAACGCCAGCAAACACCATTGGTTTCACTTCCTGGAATCCAGAGATAGCTTTCTCACATGGACGTGCCACATGCGTAATAGTATCACCGACCTTAACCTCCTTACTGTCTTTTATACCGCTGATAATGTATCCGACATCTCCAGTTGACAGCCTTTGTCGCGGAATCATATCCATTTTTAATACGCCAACTTCGTCAGCAGTATACTCCATTCCGGTATTGTAAAACTTAACTTTATCACCTTTTGCTATACTGCCATTTTCAATCTTGAAATAAGCAATAATTCCCCTGAAAGAATTGAATACAGAATCAAAAATAAGAGCCTGTAGAGGGGCATCAGGATTACCTGACGGATGATGAATACGTTCTACAACTGCATTAAGAATTTCCGGAATACCTTCACCGGTTTTTCCTGACGCACGAATTATTTCCGTTCTGTCACAACCCAACAAGTCTACAATTTCATCTTCAACTTCGTCGGGCATAGCAGAAGGCATATCTATTTTGTTTATAACAGGAATAATTTCCAAATCATGCTCTAACGCCATGTAAAGGTTACTAATAGTTTGAGCCTGAACACCCTGAGTTGCGTCAACAACCAGCAAGGCTCCTTCACATGCAGCTATACTACGTGAAACTTCATAAGAGAAATCGACATGCCCCGGAGTGTCAATAAGATTAAGTATGTATTTTTCTCCGTTCAGCTCATACTCCATTTGTATTGCATGGCTTTTGATTGTTATTCCACGTTCACGCTCCAGATCCATATCATCAAGCATCTGACCTTCTGTTATCTGAATGGTTTTTGTATACTCAAGAAGCCGGTCAGCTATAGTTGATTTTCCGTGGTCAATATGTGCGATTATACAGAAGTTTCTTATTTCGTTCATCAGTAATTTATTTTTGGAACGCAAATATACAAAAAAATGCATTTCGTTCCTAATAAATTAGCCGTTTTTATGAATAAAATAAAAAAAACAATATACATTGGTTCTTATCAAAAGATATTAATTACTTTTGCAAACAAAATAAAGAGGATTTATGAAAAAGTATTTGTTTATTCCATTTGTTGCCGTCTTTCTGGCCTCATGCCATGAAAGCCTCGAGGAAAGGGCCGAGCGTGAAGCCAAAGAGTTTACCAAAAAGAATTGTCCCATGAAAGTATCTGAATATGTCACAAACGATAGTATGACATACGAAAAAGACTCCCGCACGATACACTATTATTACTCAATAAAGGGCAAGGCTGATACAACTGCATTAGACAAGAAGCAGGCGAAAGCAGAACTTATAAAAGGAATAAAAGATGCAACAGGAATACGTAACTACAAAGAAAACGGTTTCAACTTTGCATACACTTACTATTCAACGAAGAACAAAGGCCAAATACTATTGGATGTAAAAATCACTCCAAAAGAATACAATACCAAATAGAATCAAACCTGATATATAATTTTGCCGTTAACCCAAGTTCTAAGTACATTTGGATTAACGGCAAAAAATTTGACTATTTTTTACTTATAAAGTTCATCAATAGCCCTACAAAGCTGATCAGGACAACTTGTCGCCTTATAACCACAACGTATTCCGTCTAACCGCGCTTTAACATCGTTGACATTCATCCCTCTTACCAAGGAACATATTCCCTGTAAGTTTCCGTTGCAGCCGCCTTCAAAGCTAACGTCTACTATGCAGTCATTATCATCAACCTTTAGATTAATCATCTGGCTGCAAGTGCCTGAAGTCTTATAAGATATACTTTTCATTATTACAAAAAGTCAAGGAATGATTATTCCGGTTTCATGTTTGTATAAACGTTCTGAACATCGTCATCATCCTCAAGCAGCTCAACCATCTTATCGATAGTTTCACGCTCTTCCGGTGTAACGTCTTTCAGGTCGTTAGGTATGCGTGTAAACTCCGCACCGGTAACTTCAAAGCCATTCTCTTCAAGGTGTTTCTGAATTTCACCGAAACATTTCGGATCGCCATAGATGGTTATTTCACCAGATTCCTCATCTGTGTCGTATTCGTCATCAACACCATAATCGATAAGATCAAGTATCAGCTCATCCATTTCAACACCATCCTTTTTCTTGAATGTGAACACACATTTATGATCAAAAAGGAAAGACAGACTTCCCATTGTGCCGAGGTTGCCGCTGAATTTATTAAATATAGCTCTTACGTTTCCTACCGTACGTGTTGTGTTGTCAGTGGCAGCATCAACGAATATGGCTATTCCGTGAGGACCATATCCCTCATATGTAACCTCCTTATAATCACTCTGATCCTTACCCATAGCGTTTTTGATTGCACGCTTAACATTCTCAAGCGGCATATTCTCACGCTTAGCGTTAAGAATGATAGAACGAAGATGAGGATTGTTGTCCGGATCCGGTCCACCTGCTTTCACAGCTATAGCTATCTGCTTACCAATTTTTGTAAATGTTCTGGCCATGTGGCCCCATCTCTTTAATTTCGTAGCTTTACGATACTCAAACGCTCTTCCCATTATATCTATATTTTAATATTCAACAAAAGTTTTATCTAAGTTCGGCTTTAAGCTCTTTCTTCAAGTTAGCTATAATCTTTGTCATTATAGCATCTATCTGCTTGTCGTTCAATGTCTTGCTTTCATCTTGCAGGATAAAGTTGACGGCATAGCTCTTTTTGCCTTCCGGAAGATTCTTACCTTCATAAACATCGAAAAGGTCAACTTCCTTAAGGAATTTCTTTTCAGACTGATATGCAATACGCTCAATTGCTTCAAACTTTACATCCTTATCGAGCAACAAAGCCAGGTCACGGCTCACAGCAGGATATTTGCTTATCTCGCGGAAGCTTATTGTCGATTTTCTTACAGCCTTTGTAACAGCAGTCCAATTGATATCTGCATAATAAACCTCGTTCTCTATGCCCATAGCCTTTTGCAGCTTCTTGCATATAATGCCTAACTCTGCCAAAAGTTTGCCTCCACGATTCATGACAGAAAGTCCCTTATGGTAAATATTATTAGAACTCTCCTTGAAAACAACGCTTCCCAATGGCAAACCAATACGGCGGAATATATTCAACACATGAGCTTTAAGTTCAAAGAACGAAGAATCTTCATCTGCATGAATCCAGCTTCCTGATATTCGCTTACCTGTTATCCATAGTCCAAGATGTGTTTCTTCCTTATAAGCCTGCATTGGATTGTCATTGTTCTTCTTTTCGGGAGAATAATGATAAACATTGCCGAACTCGAAGAATTTAAGATCAGGATTCTTTCTGTTTGCATTGTATGCTATGCTCTCCAAGCCGCCGAAAAGCAATGTTCCTCTTAAAACATTCAGGTCAGAACTCAGCGGATTCATAATCTTAACAAGATTTTCCTGACTATAACAATTAAGGTCTGTATAATATGCAGCCTTTGTCAGAGAATTGTTAAGAATCTCGTTAAAGCCATCACCTACGAGCTGTTCGCCTATAAGGTTTTCAAGCTTATGCTTGTTGTCTTCATCGCCCTTAATAACCAATGAGCTTTTAAGCTGTGTAGAGATTTCCACATTATTATAACCATATATTCGGAGAATGTCCTCTACAACGTCACATGGGCGCTGAACATCAACACGATATGGCGGCACGCACAGTTCAAGCCCTTCAGAAGTTTCGCTTTCTATCTTCATTTCAAGGCTTGTAACAATGCTTTTAACTGTTTCTGCAGGTATTTCCTTTCCCACAAGGCTATTGACATAGTCATAATTCAATGACACCTTGAAGTCCTGTATTGGCTCCGGATAAACATCCTTTATCTCCATTGAAACCTTGCCACCGGCAAGTTCCTTACACATTATGGCGGCCTGTTTCAAAGCATAAATTACTCCATTGGGATCAATACCACGTTCAAATCTGAACGACGCATCAGTGCTAAGTCCATGACGGCGCGCGCTCTTTCTAATCCATGTCGGATGGAAATATGCACTCTCAAGAACTACATTTGTAGTTGAATCATATGTACCACTACCCTTTCCACCAAACACACCGGCTATACACATGGCATCTTCCTCGTTGCATATCGCGAGGTCATGATTGCTCAGCTTGTGCTCCTCGCCGTCCAGCGTAACAAATGGCGTGCCTTCCGGCATTGTCTTAACGACAATATGATGTCCTTTAACCATGTCCGCATCAAAGCAGTGCAGCGGCTGTCCATAGGCCATCATGATGTAGTTTGTAATGTCAACTATATTATTTATCGGTCTCAGACCAATTGTGCGTAATTTATTCTGAAGCCACTCAGGACTTTCCTTTACGTCACATCCAGTAATACTTACACATGCATAACGCTTGCAGGCCTCGTTGTTTTCAATGGTTACTTCTACAGGCAAATCTTCATTGTCAACACAGAATGCTTCACAATCAGGACGATGAAGTGATGTTTTGTATCCATTTTGCACGAGCCAAGCGTACAAATCACGCGCTACGCCCCAGTGAGAAAGGGCATCTGCCCTGTTGGCTGTTATATCTACTTCTATCAGCCAGTCGCTTTCCAGATTATAATATTCTGCAGCAGGCATACCGACCTTGGTATCTTCAGGCAAAACTATTATGCCGTTATGATCTGTGCCAACGCCTATTTCGTCTTCAGCACAAATCATTCCAAAGCTTTCTACTCCGCGTAATTTTGATTTTTTAATGACAAATTCCTTGTCACCATCATACAACACGCATCCTAAGTCTGCAACAATAACTTTCTGACCGACAGCAACATTTGGTGCGCCACAAACAATTTGCGACGGAGTCTCACGACCCAAGTCAACGGTCGTAACATGCAGATGATCAGAATTTGGATGCATTTCACATGTAAGCACCTTGCCTACATACAGGCCTTTCAGGCCGCCTTTGATGCTTTGAACCTCCTCAAGAGCATCAACTTCAAGACCTTCTGACGTAAGTGCGTCACACACTTCTTGTGGAGTCAGGTCGAAATCGACATACTCTTTGAGCCACTTATAAGATATATTCATTGAAATTAGTTTTATACTTTCCTTTAATCGGACGCAAAAGTACTAATTTTAAATCATTTATACAAACGTTTCAAATAAAAACTGACTTATGTATTACCTGATATTCCATGCAAATAAAAACATAACAATAGACCGGCAAACATTCCGCATGTCAAGTAAACGTATATTAACCTAATGTCAGTTAAATTATCGCATTTATGTTAAATTCAAGCCTTATATTTCATATTATTTCCAATATTGGCTATAGTTTTCTGCAAAACAGACGCAAAAACAGCACCGATATAACAACCTGAATATCAAGCACTTAAAATACCGCTTAGAGAATACATAAAAAACGCACCTATAATATACCGTCTTTTACCGGCTAATTAAGCATGTTTCATAACACAAATCAATGTGTTTTGATTTATAAAACAATATGTTTTTGTGTAGAAATAATCATAAATCAATGACAACATCCCTACTAAAAACAGAAAAACCGAACATAAACTGTCCTATCGGTATTACTTATCGAACAAAAGCAAAGCTAGAGTACACGCATGAAAAGTGTTAACGCAAATCCGCCGAAAGTTAATTTTTGCATACAGCAATGTTAACCAGCCTTAAACCCGCTAAAAACGACATTGTTTGATTAAGACACAAAATGCAAATTATATAACACTACCATTTGCCTAAATACAGATTATTATATACAATAAAAATACTTATTAAGCAATCTGTAATGTTGCAAATTTGCAAATTAAACATTAATTTTGCAATTATGAATACTAGTTTTGACAGCAGCAATAGTCCCTTAGTAAGTTTTATTATTACATGCAGAAACCTGCCTGTAAAACAAATAACTGAATGCCTAGACAGCATCACAGGCCTATCGCTTAGAACACAAGAGAAAGAAATAATCGTTATCGACGACGGTTCTGATGTTTCGATAATTGACTGTTTAGAAAAATATCGCGATGAAATAATATATGTCAGACAGAAAAAGAACGGCGTCAGTTCAGCAAGAAACCTTGGCTTAAGAATTGCCTCTGGTAACTTTATTCAATTTATAAATGGCGAAGACAAACTAATCCCTGATGCATACGAACATTGTTTGGATATAGTCAGATATAACGTACCAGATATTGTATTGTTCAACTCCTCCGGTAAAAAGAAGGAAACGTCATCTTTTTACATACCGGAGCCTATGGACGGTGCCCACTATATGCGTCATAACAATCTTCATGCCACGGCATGGGGTTATATATTTAACCGAAAAATATTGTTGGACTTACGTTTCAACCCAAACTTATTGAATACGGATGAAGAATTCACCCCACAACTGTTTCTACGTGCTGAAAAAGTTTATAGCACAGACATCGTCGCCTATTCATACAAGAAACGACCATCTGATTCGATAAAAGATAAAGATCCCCGACTTATACTAAAACGCCTGAATGACATAGAACACATTATATTTCATTTGAAAGAACTATCTGAACAATTGCCAATCGCAGACAGCCAGGCATTGCAAAGACGTGTTTCACAACTTACGATTGATTACATCTTCAGCATTATAAGGCTTACACGTTCTTCTAAACAGCTTAGCTCACGCTTGAAACGCCTTGAAGATTGCGGTCTGTTCCCATTGCCGGATAAAAGATATAGTCGCAGTTACACTATATTAAGAAAACTGACAAAAAACAGAATGCTGCGGAAATGCTTGTCTTTGGTTCTAAAATAAGATTAGTCTTCGTATATTTTTTTATCATAAAAGCCCATTAAACGGAAGACTGTAACCAATTGTAAAATATATAGAATAGTTCTTTTCATACAAAAGACATTCAATAACTGAACGTAATAAAGCCGAAAAAGAATATTAAAATATTTCTCTTTCGGCTTTATTGCTAAGATACTAAGGCATAAACATTGCCCAATTATCCAAAATTATCATACATTATAGATTCTGGTTCAACTCCAAGACTGTCGAGCATCTTTACTACTGCATTACTCATTGGACCAGGACCACACATATAATATTCAATATCCTCAGGAGAGTCGACAAACTTAAGATAAGTATCATACATTACCTGATGTACAAATCCTGGCGTATATTTTACACCGGCCTTATCTGCCTCAGGATCCGGTCTATCCAATGCCAGATGGAAATGGAAATTATCAAACTCCTTCTCTAATTCCAAGAAATCATTAAGATAGAACACTTCTGCAAGCGACCTTGCTCCGTAAAAATAATGAAGTTCACGATCTCTAACATTCAACGTTTTCGTCATATGCATTATCTGTGAACGTAAAGGAGCCATACCAGCTCCACCGCCAACCCAAATCATCTCTTTTTTGCTGTTGAAAATAGGATGGAAATCTCCATAAGGTCCGCTCATTATTACCTTATCACCAGGTTTACGGCTAAAAATATAAGATGACGCTATTCCTGTAGGAACATCCTGAAAGCCGACCTGAGGCCTTGGTTTGAATGGAGGCGTGGCAATACGGACTGTAAGCATGATTCTGTCACCTTCTGCAGGATAGTTTGCCATTGAATATGCCCTAATTGTTGGTTCAGGATTATCTGCCTTTAGCGAGAATATATTAAACTTCTCCCACATAGGAAGAAATTTTTCCCCTATGCTGTCTTTGTCAATATCCTTGTCATAATCAATACAATCATATGCAGGTATTTTAATTTGAGCATATGATCCTGGAACGAAGTCCATATGCTCGCCTTCAGGAAGGGCAACAATAAATTCTTTAATAAAAGAACTTACGTTTTTGTTGCTGATTACAGTACATTCCCACTCCTTTACGCCCAAAACGCTTTCTGGAACTCTAATCTTTAAATTACCCTTCACCTTGCATTGACATCCAAGTCGCCAATGATCTTTTATTTGCTTACGTGTAAAGTGTGGTTTTTCTGAATCAAGAATTTCCCCACCTCCTTCAAGCACCTGAAGCCTGCATTGTCCGCAGCTTGACTTTCCACCACAGGCAGACGGAAGGTATATACCATTTTCTGTCAGTGTAGACATCAGCGACGCTCCTTGAGGCACCGATATAGTTGTCTTGTCATTTATATTGATACTGACATTGCCGCTTGGCGACAAATAACGCTTTGCAATCAGCAAAATAGTAACGAGCAAAAGAATTATTATAAGAAATACTGCTATACTCGTAAAAATAAACTGTACCATATTAAATTTATATTTTAAATCCAGAAAAACACATCATTGCCATCGCCATGAGACCTACAGTTATAAATGTAATACCTAGCCCTTGCAATGGACGTGGCACATCACAATATTGCATTTTTTCTCTTATAGCTCCCATAGAAACAATTGCTAAGGTCCAGCCAATTCCGCTACCTGCCGCATATACCACAGCATCTACAACAGAACCGATATACTGAGAATTAGACGGATCGAGATTTATTCGCTGCTGCATAAACAAGGACGCTCCCATAATAGCACAGTTAACAGCTATCAAAGGTAAAAATATCCCTAAAGAAGAATATAAAGATGGTGAGAATCTTTCCACAACCATCTCCACAAGTTGCGTTATTCCGGCTATAACGGCAATAAATAGAATAAAGCTCAAATACGACAAATCAACGCCTTCCGCAAGACAGTCTGGTCCTAATACATAGACCTGCAACAAATAGTCAACAGGTACAGTGATAATAAGAACAAAAGTAACTGCCACACCAAGCCCTAATGAGGTCTTAACATTTTTTGAAACAGCTAGAAACGAACACATTCCAAGAAAGAATGCGAAAATCATATTGTCAACAAATATTGACCTGAAAAATAAACTTATAATGTGATCCATAACAAATATCTTATTCAAAACATTTAATCTTTTTCGGAAAAGAATGCCCTATGTATCCAAATAACACACCCCAGAAGTATCAATGCCATCGCCGGCATTGTCATCATACCGTTATTAATATAACCGGCATCATAGAAACTGTCAGGAATAATCTGTATTCCCAGCAAAGAACCTCTACCAAGAAATTCTCTCACAGCACCGACTATTACCAATATCATCGCATATCCAAGACCATTTGACAGACCGTCTATAAAGCTTGGAATGGGTTTATTTATCATGGCAAAAGCTTCCAGACGTCCCATTAATATACAGTTTGTAATAATAAGACCGACATATACAGACAACTGCACACTTACGTCATATGCCACAGCCTTTAGAATCTGACTTACTATAGTTACTAATGCCGCAACAACTACAAGCTGGACTATAATTCTGATTCGGTTGGGTATGGTATGTCTTATAAGAGATATTATTACATTTGAGAAAGCCGTAATGATTGTTACAGCAAGCCCCATAACTATCGCAGGTTTCAATTGAGAAGTAACAGCCAAGGCAGAACAAATACCAAGGACCTGAACAAGTATAGGATTATCTACACTCAACGGCGTGGTGAAAATCTTTTTATTTTCTTTTGAAATTAACTTTCCCATAACACATTATTTTTTATTTGTCATTAAGAAAACTCATATATTTGCCTAAACAATCCTTTAGCATTAAGTCAACACCATTAGATGTCAATGTCGCTCCAGTTATGCCATCACATTGCGTGTGTTTGTCTTTAACGTCATTCTTTTTTACCACAGAAAGAGCTATACCGGAAACACCATCTTTTGTAAGTTTTTTACCGATAAACTGTTTTTGCCATTCTATATTATCTTTAATTTCTGCACCCAAGCCTGCCGTTTCGCTTTCATGTGTGAAATATGCTCCGAAAACGGTGTTCTTGTCATAATCAATTGCTATATATCCGCTTATCGGTCCCCAAAGGCCCATTCCATATACGGGTATAACATATTTTGTTTCATTATTAATCTTGCAGACATACAAAGCAAGACGTCCAGCTTTGAAGTCTGCACTATTTAATTTAAATCCGGCCTGCTCTCCTCCTTTTGTTCCTTTTGTCAAAATCTGATTATCGGAGTTTATAACATCATCACTTTCTACAATACTTTTGTATTGTTCAGCTACCTCATTATCACTAAGCCCACGAATATTAAGTGCTGCCAATATCTGCTTTTTCTTATCTAATGCTACGTTTACATCTTGTGCAGGCTTCAGATAACTTGAAATAAATGCAAGCAAAAAAGCAACAACAACAACAATTATCGCAGAATAAACGATGGTATAAATATTTGAATTAGTATTCAATATCTTTTTATCTTTTGCCATAATGCTATTAATTTAGATTTTTTGTGAAGTACGCTTAGCTCTCTTTGAAATATTGTACTGAACAACACAATGATCAATAAGAGGCGCAAACATATTCATTAATAATATGGAGAGCATCATTCCCTCCGGATATCCTGGATTCATAATCCTTATTGCTATTGCAACAACGCCAATAAGAAATCCATAGATATATTTTCCGGTTTCAGTCCTTGCAGATGTAACAGGGTCAGTAGCCATAAACACAGCACCAAAGCAGAAGCCTCCAAGGAACAAATGTTCATACCATGTAATAGATGTCATACCTAATTCTTTAAAGACAAAGGCCATAAATGCCCCGCCAAAGAAGACACTTAACATTGTCTTCCAACTTGCGATGCCCGTAAACAATAGTATTAATGCTCCTATGCCTATAGCAATTACACTTGTTTCACCAATAGAACCAGGTATTAAACCAACAATAAGCTCACGAAGGTCATATCCAATACTCATATTCTGTGCTGTCAGAGCCAAAGGTGTTGCCTGCGTAAATGTATCAGGCAAGACATTACCCAAACCAAATATTGTGTCATTTGCTATCCACACGCTGTCACCACTCATTTCTGTTGGATAAGAGAAAAATAAAAATGCACGTGCTCCCAACGCCACATTAAAGATATTCATACCTGTACCGCCAAAAATCTCCTTCACAAAGATTACAGAAAACGCTACAGCTATAGCCAATATCCACAGCGGGCAATTAATTGGTATAATTAAAGGTATTAATATTCCACTAACAAGATAACCTTCTTGAATTTCTTCCCCTTTCATCTGAGCCCAAATAAACTCGATGCCCAAGCCAACAATATAACTAACAAGAATTTTAGGCAAAACGGCGAGAAATCCATATATGAAGAGATCAAAAAAAGTTGCATCAGCTAACCGGCCAGCAGCCAAATAATTCTGATAACCGACATTATACATACCAAATAATAAAGCGGGCAGCAATGCTATCACGACAATGCTCATAATACGCTTTGAATCAATAGCGTCATGTATATTTGTCCCCGTCTTTGATGTGGAATTTGGAACATATAAAAATGTTTCTATACCTTCAAAAACACTACGAAAACAATGGAGCTTTCCATCATCCTCAAATAAAGGCTTTATTTTATCTAAATAATTTCTCAACATATTAAGTAATATTTAAGCATTCTCTTTACGCAACATATCCAACCCTCTTCTCACTATATCTTGAAGTTCCAGTTTTGAAGAATCAACAAATTCAGGCAAAGCAAAATCTTCAGGAGAGACTTCGTATATACCCAATGCCTCCATTTTGTCAATATCTCCAACAATTATTGCTTTTATAAGATATTCACCTAAAATATCCATGGGCAATACGCTGTCATACTCTCCACTCATTATCATATTTCTTCTGCCACCTTTTACTCTCGCATCTAATGTATATTCTTTATTCTTCGTCAACCAGCTAAAATAGCTTCTATTAACAGAATAGTCCTTGAAACGCGGCATAATCCATCCAAACAGTTCATTTGTATCATCACCTTCAGGAATCACAGTCAGTTCTGAAGCATGAGCATCTACAAAATCATTTAAAGAACACTTACGTCCTGTAAGTACATTTCCATTAATGATTCTGACATTTCTTTCGTGTGAAATTTTATCTTTCAATAAAGTTTCTATCTTCTGCCCTACCAAGACATCAGCATAACAAGGCTCATGCACTTCACTTCCAACAATAGCTATTGTGTGATGTAAGTCCACTTTACCTTTATTAAATAATCTTCCAATATAAATGACAGTAGTAGGATCTACGGTCCAAACAACATCTCCCTTATTCACAGGATTAATATGATTTATCTGAACGCCTACATTACCTGCCGGGCACGGACCATCAAATATGTTTACCTCAACATCCTTCACACGGCGCAAACTTTCAGAACACTGATTACGTCCAATGCCCAAATATGTCTTCGATATCCTTGATAAAGCAGTCAAACCCGTTTGAAAATCTATTTCATTACCTATCAGTTCATACTCAAAATCACAAGCAAGGGGTTTATCGCGTAATGCGCTAATAAATATTCCTTTTGGCAAAACATCTGGATTTGTAGATATCGCATAAGGTAATTGATTTATATAACCGAAAAGCCCTGCACGCAACAATGAGTCGATTATTTCTTTCGAAGAGACATCATTAACATTTCTTACTCCAAAATCAACGTATTCCTGATTTTCGTCCAAACTAATAACAACCTGTAAAACCTTTCTTCTTTCACCTCGTACAATTGAAGAAACATTTCCACTGACAGGAGAAGAAAAACCCACTGATGGGAATTGCTTATTGACAAATAAGATTTCACCTGCTTTTACATGTTCACCTTCTTTTACAACAACTTTAGGCTGTATTCCGGGAAAAGAATCCGGGCAAAGCGCAACTTCTTTGCCAATATTGATTTTCATTTTTACTTTCTCGGCCTTGCCTTTAAGGTGAATGTCTAATCCTTTACGTAATTTAATAACTTTTGTCATAGTGTCAGTTAAAAGAACTGGATATTTTAATTTATTATGGCGCAAATCTACATAAAATCAACGTAAAAAACGAACAAAATTTAAGAAAAGTGTATTATTTACATGCGCAATAACTAATCTAAATAAATCAAAAATTAAAGTTTGTGCTATCCAAACAAATTAATCATACTCATAATACATCCAATGTAAATGTTGTTTACACCATTTTCCATATTTTATTCGTTTATTACAATGAATTCATGTATTTTTGTAGGAAATTTCGAAATGGCTATACCACTTTTGCCTTTAAACATTCATTAAATCATAACGAATATTGAAAACATTAAAGCATATTGTTAATGGGATATTATGGACTGCAATAATTGGATATTGGTCTATAATCATATTTATTCATATACCGTTTATACAAAATTGGTTCGGTACACGCATAAGTAATGCCCTATCAACAAAACTCAACACACATGTAAGCATTGGAAATGTTGACTTAGGTTTTCTAAATAGAATAATTATCGATGACGTTGAAATATATGATCAGACATCAAAAAAAATGATTTCAGCATCACGCCTTGCAGCAAAAATAGATTATTATCAACTAATTAAAAACGGATGTATATACATATCTTCTGCACAGATATTTGGATTTGACGGGAACTTTTACAAAAAGACTAACACTTCAAAGCCAAATTACCAATTCGTATTAGACTCACTTTCATCTAAAGATAAAAATAAAAAATCAAATTTAAAGCTAAGTATTAATTCATTAATAATCCGACATGGCGCCATTTGTTATGATATCTATGACGCACCTTATACATCATCACATTTCAATCTCAAACACATCAAATTAAATGATATCAGCGCTCATATTATTATTCCATATTACACACAGGACAGCACTTACATTTCTGTAAAAAAATTATCATTTAAAGAGTCTTCAGGCTTAGACTTGAGAAGGTTATCGTTTGATTTCTCTTTCAATAAGAAGTGCGCTAAGCTTCATAATTTCAACTTATCTTTACCAAACTCCAAAATTGAATCTGAATCACTATCTTTAGTTTACAAAACAATTAACGGCAAAATCGACAATAAGACCATCGCTTATTCAGGAGCCATAAATATCAATAGAATTAATTTTTCTGACCTAAAATGCCTTCTGCCTAGAATTAAACATAACATCACACCCTTATCATTAAAAGCCACATTTACAGGAACTTACAATAGTATTAATATAGAAAGCTTTAATCTGCATTCTATAGATAAAGGATTAGTCTTTATTGGTAATGGCAAGCTAAAAAAAGATAAAAACGGTTTCATTTGGAATGCTAATATCAGAAAGATAGAAAGTTCTGCTGAATGGATTGCACATACTATCAAAGAAATAAATCCAAATACAAAATTACCTGATTTTATAAATAGTATAGGTAAAATCTACTATACCGGCAACACTAATGGACATGATAAATATATATCGATTAATGGTAATTTAAAAACTGACATAGGAAATATTTTAGTCAAATTAAGCAAAAATATTAACGACATTTATGCCAATATTGATACAGATTATATTAATTTGGGCAAATTATTTCCCAATAAGCATTTTGGGCAAATCTCATCAAAAATAATAGTTAAATACAATAACATATCAAAAACAAATAAAAACATATATATTGATGGCATTTTTCCAAGATTTGAATATAATAATTACCAATACAAGAATATAATTGTAAAAGGATTATATGACAAAAATATATTTGATGGCCTTTTCAAATTGGATGACCCCAATGGGCAAATAAACATTGAGGGCAGACTATCAACAGATCTATCAAAAGAAACATCCATAATTGCATCTGTCAGAAATTTGAATTTGTCAAAACTTAATATTACAAATAAATGGAAAGATACAAAATTCAATTTTGATATAAACTCAAACATAACTTATAATCATCAAAATATAAATCCGTTTAATGGTAATTTAGCCATAAAAGATTTCACAATGGTTTCCTCATCGGATTTATATACAATCAAAACAATAAGCTTAAATGCTTGTCAAGATTCAATGTCACTGCAAAGCGATTTTGGAAATATCGCTATAAATGGCCAATATAATATTAGCACATTAGCTAAAAGTATAAACAATTTGCTCCATGAAAAATTACCGACAATGTTTATGGAGCAGCCTAATGTATGCAATAAATTTCAAATTAAAGCAAATATATCTAATTCTGAATGGGTTAATAAATTTTTCAACGTTCCTTTAGAGTTAAAAGCGCCGATGAACTTAACCGCTACAATCAATGACGAAAAGAAGACATTTTCAATGTATTGTAAGGCGGATAAAATTATATACAAAAATAATCCTTATGAAAATATCTTCATTAATGCCCATACCCCTAACGATACATTATTATTAGAAGGTAAAATTGATAAAATCATGAACAATGGTCAAAAGTTGTCTCTTGATTTAAATTTAAGTACCATTAACGACAAATTATTAACAGAGATTAAATGGAACAACAATCAAAGTAAGCCTTTTTTAGGATCTCTAAATGCAGAAACGAGATTTATTAAGAATGATACAGGTAAACCAGACATCAGCGTTGACATCAAGCCTTCAGATATACTTATCAATGATACCACATGGCATGTACAACCTGCAAGCATAAAATACAATAATGGCAATTTAATGATAGATCATTTTTCTATTGAGCATAATAAACAACATATCAAAATATATGGTATGGCAACAAAGGATTTGTCAGATTCAATCGTTGTCGACATGCAAGATGTTGATGTCAATTATGTATTGAATTTGGTAAATTTTCATTCTGTCGACTTTAAAGGCTATTCAACAGGCAAAGCTTTTATCAAATCTGTTTTTTACGACCCTGAGTTATATGCAAATCTAAATATCAGTCAATTCAAATTTCAAGATGGCCGTATGGGAGATTTAGCTGCCCACGTATCATGGAATAAATCAGAAAAACAAATTGATATCAACGCTATAGCTAAAGATAAAGATAATGTAGAAACCAGAATTGAAGGTTATGTTTCTCCTGACAGGAATTATATTGATTTAAACATTGGTGCAAGGAATACAAACATTGAATTTCTTGAAGGCTTTTGTGGATCATTTATGAATAATATTATAGCTAATGCAAACGGAAACGTTAGACTACACGGTCCATTAAACAACATTAATCTAACAGGAAATCTCGTAACAAATGGCAGCATAAGAATAATCCCCTTAAATACAACTTATACGTTAATAAACGACACGATACGATTCCGTCCAGACAATATTATCTTTGCTGCAGACACAATAAGAGACAGAAATGGAAATATTGGTATCGTCAGCGGGGCACTCCACCATAAACATTTAACAAACCTAACATACGATTTAAACATAAGGACTCACAACTTGCTGTGTTATGACACACAAAGTTATTCTAATAATACATTTTACGGTACTGCATACGGCACCGGACTATGTACGATAAAAGGAGGTAACGGAAGAATAGACATAGATATAAATATTACTCCGGAAAAAGGCTCCTTTATAGAATATAATGCCGCAAGTCCTGAAACAATATCAGACCAGCAATTTATTACATGGCATGACAAAACGGCAATCAGCCAAACAGTTAGTAAAGACTCTATAGCCAAAGAGTCTGTCAAGGAAGCAGCAGAAATTGACAAACCTTCTGATTTATATATTAACTTCCTCGTTAATATGAATCCAGATGCGACATTACGCGTATTAATGGACCAGTCAAACTATGACTATATTGCTTTAAACGGAACTGGCAGCATTCGTGCCACATACTTTAACAAAGGCTCATTTAACATGTTTGGTACATACCAAATTGAAAATGGTATTTATAAACTTACTATACAAAATATAATTAAGAAAATCTTCCAATTCCAGAATGGTGGCACCATTGTATTCGGAGGCGACCCTTACAATGCATCACTTGACCTTAAAGCCATATACACCGTAAATAGTGTGCCTCTTTCTGACTTGCAAATCGGCAATAGCTTCTCGAGCAACAACATCAGGGTAGATTGTATCATGAATATTAGCGGTACGCCACAAACACCTCACATCGACTTTGATCTTGACCTGCCAACCGTAAGCAATGAGGCAGAACAGATGGTTCGCACTGTAATTAACAGTGAAGAAGAAATGAATCAGCAAGTTGTATATTTGTTAAGCATTGGACGATTTTATATGCAAGACAACAACAATTCATCAAACCAAGAAAATCAACAGAACCAAACAAGCCTTGCAATGCAGAGTTTGCTGAGCGGAACAATAAGCCAGCAAATAAACTCTCTTCTAGGAAATCTGGTTAAAAACAACAATTGGACATTTGGAGCCAACATTAGCACCGGTGATGAAGGTTTCAACAATGCAGAATATGAAGGCTTATTATCCGGAAGACTATTAAACAACCGTCTGATAATTAACGGACAGTTTGGATATCGCGATAACGCAAATGCTACGACATCGTTTATCGGTGACTTCGATGTGAATTATTTGCTACTTCCAAATGGAAATATATCGCTCAAAGTCTACAATCAAACAAATGATCGATATTTTACTAAATCATCATTAAATACTCAGGGAATTGGACTAATCATGAAAAAGGACTTCAACTCACTAATGGAATTATTTGGATTTAAAAGAAAAAACAGAAAAAGTATTTTACAAGACAAATAATTATCCATTAAATGGAATCGGACATAAAGCAATCCCCCCTATTATGTATTTTAAATAAACAGCCCATCTCTTTCCTATATTGAGACGGGCTGTTTATTTATCTAAAACAATTACAATTCTACTGGAACATATTCTAAATTGAAGACATCTGCAACGGCCTTGTTAGTTACCTTACCTTCAACAATATTCAATCCCTTGCATAAGGCAGCATCATCCTTGCATGCTTTCTTCCACCCTTTATCAGCTAAAGCCAAGGCATACTTCAGTGTTGCATTAGTCAAGGCATATGTTGATGTGTTTGGCACCGCTCCAGGAATATTAGCTACAGCATAATGTACAATTCCATCAACAACATACACAGGATCGCTATGCGTTGTTGGATGTGATGTTTCAAAACATCCTCCCTGATCAATAGCAACGTCAACCAAAACAGTTCCAGGCTCCATTATCTTTAACATGTCTTTTGTAATCAAATGAGGGGCTTTATCACCGGGAATAAGCACAGCACCAATAACGATGTCAGCATCCTTAATCTCATTAACGACATTATGATGCGAAGAATATATAGCATTAACATTTGCAGGCATCGTAATTGACAATTCTCGCAGTAAGCTTAAAGAAATGTCTGTTATAACCACATCTGCACCCATTCCTGCTGCAACACGCGCTGCAGCCTGACCAACAATTCCACCACCAAGGACTACTACTTTAGCCGGACGCACACCAGGCACTCCGCAAATGAGTTTACCCTTACCGCCTTTGGTCTTCTGTAGATAATATGCGCCGTTAATTGTCGCCATTCGACCGGCAACTTCACTCATTGGTGTCAACAACGGAAGTGAATTATCATCTAATTGTACGGTCTCGTATGCAAGGCATACGCTTTCACTTTCAATCATTGCCTCTGTTAATTTCTTATCACATGCAAAATGGAAGTAAGTGAAAACCAGTTGCCCTTTTCGTATAAGTTTATATTCCGATTCTATTGGCTCTTTAACTTTAACTATCATATCAGCAGTCTGATAAACATCTTCAATAGTCGGCAATATGGTTGCTCCTACATTTTCATACATTTCGTCTGAAAATCCACTATTTACACCCGCAGTATGTTGAACATATACAGAATGGCCATGTTTTACTAACTCTGATACACCAGCCGGAGTCATACCGACCCTACTCTCGTTGTTCTTAATTTCTTTTGGAATTCCGACTTTCATAATAAATAGGTTTTAAAGTTAAAAAATTAATTCAATGGCAAATATAAGAAAAAGAATGATATACACTTAGAAAAAACAAAATATTTATACATGATTTTTACATAAAATAAATTATAATTTCTTTTATTTTAATTTGCAAAATAAAATTACATTACATTTTTGCAACTTTATTTAAGCGTAGAAAGAACACTTTAATGTTATTATTTATTATTTTTTAACCACAGAACAGTACAACGTATTGATATTTTTTGTAATTTTGCAGCGTTTTCAGAAACAATCAAGCTATTAGCTTGAAAATCAGGTACTTACAAAATATAAGGCAAATAGATGAGACAATTAAAGATTCAGAAAAGTATTACCAACCGTTCAAGTGAAGCCTTGGATAAATATCTTGTAGAAATAGGTAGAGCTCCTTTAATTTCAATTGACGAGGAAATAGAGTTAGCTCAGAAAATAAAAAAAGGCGGACCAGAAGGCGAACGGGCTAAAAACAAACTTGTAACAGCAAACCTGAGATTCGTTGTATCTGTGGCCAAACAGTATCAACATCAGGGACTCACATTAACCGACCTTATAGATGAAGGTAATATTGGTCTGATTAAAGCAGCTCAAAAGTTTGACGAGACTCGCGGATTTAAATTTATCTCTTATGCAGTATGGTGGATTCGTCAAAGCATTTTGCAGGCTATTGCTGAACAAAGCCGTATTGTCCGCCTGCCATTAAATCAAGTTGGCTCTCTAAATAAGATCAATCATGAAATAAACAAGTTCGAACAGGAAAACCAGCGTCATCCATCTGTTTCAGAACTATCAGAAGTAACAAAACTTGATGAAGACAAAATTGGCCAATCTTTAGCAGCTGACGGTCATCATGTTAGTATTGATGCTCCATTTCAGGATGGTGAAGACAACTGCATGCTTGACGTAATGCCTAGCGGAGATGACAGCCGAACAGACAGACACGTTGATCATGAATCAATGGCACTAGAGCTTAATACAGTATTAAGCAAAGTTCTAAAAGAGCGTGAAATAACCATTATACGCGAATGCTTTGGTATCGGATGCCATGAGAAAGGTCTTGAAGAAATCGGTGACCAATTAGGTTTAACACGAGAGCGCGTACGTCAGATTAGAGAAAAAAGTATCGCGAAATTGCGTGAAAGTGGAAATGCAAAAATATTAATAAAATATTTAGGATAAGCATATTTTTCACACTAATAATATTTTAATGCCAAAATAGGAGATTAATATATTTACTCACTATTTTGGCATTATTATTTACAACTACCCACCCTATCATTTATACATAACTATAGTCAAAACAAAAGTCAATGGTTTCCATTATAAAACTCAGTGTATTTCAAGATAAAACTCACTGAATTCTGCCCCATAAACCTATGGTTTTTAATCTAAGTCACAATATAGTCAAATGTCAGCACTTTAGACGAGTAAATTACAGTACGACATCATGCCGGAATAAGAAAATTAATAACTTCTTGTTCAACAGTAATTTTATATGACCCGACCGGTGTTTTCATTAACCGACCGTCAATACTCACCATTGCCTTAACCGCTTCATTAACGAGAATTTCTCTAGTTCTATAAGGATGTACGCTATGATGATTGAGAAATTTACCTGTAAATAACAAATAAAATCCTTCAAAAAGCTGTGTCATCTCCGGATGGTAAACAACAGAAACATCAAGGAGACCATTATATGGAACAGCATTGGGAGTTTGACCATAACCAGACGCATTCCCAATACACACTGTCATAATTTTCCTTTTAATAATATCTGAATTAATTCTTAACGACATTTTATAATCCAAACGTTGAAAAATCATCAAGATTAATGAAAACAGAAAAGACAGTGTTCTGGAGCCAAAAAGTCTGTGTGTGCGCTGCCTCAAGTTCATTATTGCCGAAATGAGTCCAATATTAACGCAATTCAAGAAGTATCTATGACAAATATCTCCTTCTGAGTTTGTATAATGAATACAGCCCAAATCAATTTTCCTAACTCGACGCTGTTTTATCCATCCGATTATCTGATTAACATCGTTTTCTTTCAATTGCCAGTAATGAGCAAAATCATTCATCAGTCCATTAGGTATCAAACCCAAACATATCTTTTCACGTATAGAAGAATCTACAGACATAAGACAATTTACTGCGTCATTTAATGCAGAATCGCCGCCAACAATTACAATGGTTTTATATCCATTGTTTATAAACATATTAATAAGTCTTGTAACACTGCTTGGATCCTCACTTTGGACAAAATCAAACTTTATATCATTATCCTTCAAGCAGTTCTCAATTTTTGCCCATCTCTTTTTAGATGCCGTTATACCATGTTTCGGACAATATAATATTCCCCAACGATTATCTTCACCTGACATATTATAATCTTATTTTATAGTAAATAATTAGACTATTAATTATAAATAGCTTTTTACATATTTAATTTTTTGTTCCATCGGAAGTGAAAAATCGATCCAATGTATTTTAAATCCTCTTCTTTCCATGCCTCTGAACCATGTCATTTGACGCTTAGCAAACTGATGTATCGCAATCTCCAATGAACGGAACATATCATCATAAGTTATTTCATTTATCAAATATTTGGTGACATATTTGTACTCAAGTCCATAATAAATCAAGTCTTCAGGCAAAATACCTCTGTCGAGCAACATCTTAACCTCATCTACCATGCCATTATTAAGGCGCTGCAATAGCCGCTCAGTTATTCGCTTGCGCCGTAAATCTCTATCTATTTCAATTCCAAAAATCAACGAGTCAATTGGAGGAATATTACGTTCTTCAAGATTGTGGCAATTTTTATAATATGTTTCAATTTCAATTGCCCGTATCGCCCGCTTCTTATTATCAATATCGGTAGAATTATGCATATTAGACTTATTGTCTCTTTTTAGCTGTATAAGTAATTTTGTCAACTCATCCAAATCCTTCTTCTCTAATTCCAAACGGAGTTCCTTATTCTCCGGCACAGGCAACAACTTATATCCATTCAACACAGCCTCAATATACAATCCCGTTCCACCACATAATATCGGTGTGACTCCTCGCCCTATAATATCATTGTATGCATTATAGAAATCCTTCTGATATTCAAATAAATTATATTTTGTACCAGGTTCAGCAATATCAATTAAATGATACTTTATAAGCTTATCACCAATTTTATAATCGTCAAGATCCTTACCCGTACCTATATCCATATTACGGTAAACTTGTCTACTGTCTGCACTAATTATTTCAGCATTAATTTCTGCAGCTAAAGCAGCCGCAAACGATGTCTTTCCTGATGCAGTCGGACCTAAAATGGTTATCATATTTTTATGCAATATAAAGTTTAATGATACTGTAGTCTGTACAAAATTAATAAAAAAAAACCATCCGACAATGTCGAATGGTTTTTTTTATCAAATTATAATCAAGTATCAATTATCCGTTGTGCTTCTTCATAATCTTGATGAGATCTACAACCTTGTGTGAGTAACCGATCTCATTATCATACCAAGAAACAACTTTTACAAATTTATCTGTAAGATAAACACCTGCATCAGCATCGAAGATTGATGTCAAAGGACAACCCAGGAAGTCAGAAGAAACAACCTTATCTTCTGTATATCCTAAGATACCTTTCAGTTCACCTTCAGAAGCCTCTTTCATTGCTTTGCAGATATCCTCTTTTGTTGCTGAGTTCTTCAGATTAACAGTCAAGTCAACAACTGAAACATCCAAAGTAGGAACACGCATAGAGATACCAGTAAGTTTTCCGTTAAGCTCAGGGATAACCTTACCTACAGCCTTAGCAGCACCAGTAGAAGAAGGTATGATGTTTCCTGCAGCAGCACGGCCACCACGCCAATCCTTCAAAGAAGGACCGTCAACTGTACGCTGTGTAGCTGTTGTAGAGTGAACAGTTGTCATAAGACCGTTCTCAATACCGAACTTGTCATTCAGTACCTTTGCTATAGGAGCGAGACAGTTTGTTGTACAAGATGCATTTGAAACAATCTGCTGGCCAGCATATTTATCTGTATTAACACCACAAACGAACATATCAGCCTGACGTCCGTCCTCACCCTTCTTTGAAGGAGCAGAAAGAACAACATATTTAGCACCAGCCTGAAGGTGTTTCTCTGCACGGTCCATTGTCAGATAGAAACCAGTTGACTCAACAACATATTCTGCACCGATTTCATCCCACTTAAGATCAGCAGCGTCTTTTTCAGCTGTAACACGGATGTGGTTTCCGTTTACTATCAATTCATTTTTTGCAGTGTCAACTTCAATTGTACCGTCAAACTGGCCGTGCATTGTATCATACTTCAGCATATATGCCATGTAATCAACAGGCAGAAGGTCATTGATACCTACTACAACTACATCGTTCTTGTTTGCCTCTTCAAGAGTTGAACGGAATACGAAACGACCAATACGGCCAAATCCGTTAATACCAATTTTAATCATCTTTTTTTATTTTAAAGGGTTAAAATAATTTCCTTAAATAATTATACCTAATGTTTGTTAAAAGCGCTGTCTAATCAACGTTAATTACTCCCAAGTGTCCGCATTAAATACGGCCTTTCTTTTTTCGCCCGCAAAGTTACATTATTTTTTTATAATAAAGTTATTTCATATTATTAAATTATATAAAATATTGGGTACGATTGGCCGAAAGTACAAAATCGACTAATTATTAGTGTCATTTTGACATGTCGAGTTTCTAAATTAAGGCTACTGTCAGACCTGCCATCACAATACTAACCATCGACATCAGCTTAATTAATATATTTAAAGAGGGACCTGAAGTATCCTTAAAAGGATCACCAACCGTATCACCTACAACTGCCGCCTTATGACAAGAAGAACCTTTACCGCCAAAGTTACCTTCTTCAATCATTTTCTTAGCATTATCCCATGCCCCTCCAGCATTTGACATAAAAATAGCAAGAGTAAATCCAGTGGACATTCCACCTATTAAAAGTCCCAGAACGCCGGAAACACCTAGAACTATACCTACTAACACAGGAATAGCTATAGCCAATAAAGAAGGCAATATCATTTCACGCAAAGCTGACTTTGTAGAAATTTGTATGCATCGGCCATAATCCGGAGTTGCTATACCTTCCAAGATACCCTTTATCTCTCTGAATTGTCTTCTAACCTCTTCTACCATTGAACCTGCAGCACGTCCAACAGCTCCCATCGTGATACCACTGAATATAAATGCAGACATAGCACCAATAAAGATTCCTATTAAAACCTTTGGGTTCATGAGGTTAACCTTGAAGAAACTTATCATATCTAACAGCTGAGCATTTTTAGGTTCAAAAACATTTCCTAAATTATCAATAAAGACAACACCTTCGTTAGCCGCTCTTACCATATTTATTTTTATTTCCTCAATATATGACGCCAATAAAGCGAGAGCTGTCAATGCTGCACTTCCTATAGCAAATCCCTTTCCTGTTGCGGCTGTAGTATTTCCTAAAGCATCAAGTGAATCGGTCCTTTTTCTTACATCTTCTCCCAATCCACACATCTCGGCATTACCACCTGCATTATCTGCTATAGGGCCATAAGCATCCGTCGCTAATGTTATACCTAAAGTTGAAAGCATGCCGACAGCAGCAACACCTATACCATATAGTCCTTTAGAAATACTTTCTGAATTCATAGACATGTCAAAGCCGTTCGCACACAAATAACTTAACATTACAGCAACAGAAATTGTAATTACAGGAATCATGGTAGAAATCATTCCTGTGCTTATACCTTTAATAATTACTGTTGCTGATCCCGTTTCGGAAGACTTAGCCACATCCTTTGTCGGACCATAACTTTGACTTGTATAGAACTCGGTTGCTGCTCCTATTATAACACCTGCGAGAAGTCCACTAATTACAGAAAACGAAAGTCCGATCCAATTTTCAACTTTTAACAAATACAAGATTAAAAATGATGCAACTGCAATAAGAACAGCCGAAACGTTTGTACCTAAATTTAACGAATGCAGCAAATCCTTCATTGTAGCATTGTCCTTTGTCTTAACCACAAAAATGCCGATTAAAGATAAAAATATTCCAACACCCGCTATTAGCATTGGAGCTATAACTGCTTTAAGCTGCATTTCATAATTAACCCCAAAAGCCATGGCACCCAATGCAGCAGCACTTAAGATACTGCCACAATAACTCTCATATAGATCAGCACCCATTCCTGCAACGTCACCGACATTATCGCCTACATTATCTGCAATTGTTGCCGGATTTCTCGGATCATCCTCCGGTATGTTTTCTTCAACCTTACCGACAAGGTCTGCACCAACATCTGCAGCTTTAGTATAAATACCTCCACCAACACGGGCAAACAAGGCTTGAGTAGACGCACCCATACCAAATGTAAGCATTGTTGTCGTAATTGTAACAAGAGCATTGGCTTCACCATCATAAAATGCATTTAATATGACAAACCACAATGCTATATCCATAAGGCCTAAACCAACAACGACCAAACCCATCACAGCTCCACTCCGAAATGCAATTTTTAATCCTTTATTAAGGCTATGCCTAGCTGCATTTGCAGTACGTGCCGATGCATATGTAGCTGTCTTCATGCCAAAGAAGCCACATAATCCAGAAAACAAACCGCCTGTAATAAATGCAAACGGTACCCATGGATTTTGCACGTGTAGTACATAAGACATAAATGCAAATATCAGGCTGATAACAACAAATATAATTATTACAACTTTATACTGCTGTCTTAAATATGCCATTGCACCAGTTCTTACATACCCTGCAACTTCTCTCATTCTTTCTGTGCCCTCATCTTCTCTCATCATTGACTTATAAAAATAAAAAGCCATTATTAACGCACAAACAGATGCGAAAGGCACAATCCAAAATACTGACGGTATATTCATGGTATTACATTTTTTAAAATCTGAATGATAACTGTGTATCAATCATACTATAATTATGTTTTTCTAAAGAACGGTCATTAGCCAATATGTATTCTGCAGAAATCTTCAAATTCTTTACGAATTCATAATCTGCACCAATTTCATAATATGTCTTGCTATTATTCCATTCTGCACTTGGCCGATACATATCATAACGAGCTTTTACATGAAACTTATTTTTTATTATTGGCGCTATAGCTAATGCATAAAATCCATCAGCCTTATTACCTTTTTCATAATCTACTTCAGTTTCACTTAAATTTGTTTTATCATTATAAACAGTTTTAAAGCCATATCCTGTAGAGTGTATGTATTCAGAACGGAAAGTCCAGTCATTTGTAACATACTCACCACTAATGGCATAGCGACGTTTAGATAAACTTTTTATTCCATTATTGTCTTTACGTGCATATGAACCAGTCCACCCGAATGCTCCCAAACGCATACCAGATATTGGCATAACCCACAATCCCCCAATAATATCCTTCTGGTTATCTACATCCTTCGTATTTATACCCTGGCCATTAAACACACCTATCTGATAATGTAACAGTGCCCTCCCTTCTTTTATTTTTAGTAAATCACCTTGTAATTGTATTCCAATATCACGACCATTCGATGAATGTTCACCTGTTCTATCATTAAATCCCGAAAGATTAGTCACATTTTGGGCATAGCTCATAAATCCCTGGTCAATGGGATTCATAGGATTCTCAAAAGTAAACGGACGTTTAAACTGTCCTACTTTTATCTTGATAAAATCATATTTCTGCCATTCAATAAAGACATCAACGATTCGCGGACTTTCACCAAGAGTTGTTGTATTTCCATTAACTTGTCCCTGGAGTTTATATGCAAAGTCATTTAATATACGTCCGTCCAAAGACAATCTAACCATTCGCAAACTAAAAGTATTGCTTTCTGAATTATATTTACCAGAATATTGGTATTGCCCAATTGCATAACCGCTTAACTTAGGCATACTAAACACTTCTTTCTTTTGCGCACACACATTGCAAATAATCGCACAAAATACAAAAAATGATATTATTCTTTTCAATTTTCAATAAATTTAAACCTGTAAAAGCTAATAATTCACACACAACATATAAAATAAAGGTATAACCTTATCATCAAAATTTAATTTACGCGTCTGTTTAATAACACGACGTTTTCAACATGAGGCGTATGCGGGAACATATCTACAGGCTGTACAGCAACGACCTCATACAAATTATCCAAAAGAGATAAATCACGTGCCTGTGTTGCAGGGTTACAACTTACATACACTATTCTCTTTGGAGCTGTTTTAATTATAGTTTGAACCACATCAGGATGCATTCCTGCTCTAGGAGGATCTGTAATTATTATATCAGGAGTACCATTTTCAGATATAAACGATTCCGTTAATATATCTTTCATATCACCTGCAAAGAATAAGGTATTAGATATATTATTTATTTCAGAATTAATTATAGCATCCTCAATAGCCTCCGGGACATATTCAATACCTATAACACGTTTAGCATATCTAGAAACGAAATTAGCAATCGTTCCAGTTCCTGTATATAAGTCATAAACAAGTTCGTTACCCGTTAGATTTGCAAAATCACGTACTACAGAATAAAGATGATAGGCCTGCTTCGTGTTTGTCTGATAAAAACTTTTAGCTCCAACTTTAAATGTCAAGCCGTCCATAGTTTCATATATATAATCATTACCTTTAAACACTTCAATATTTAAATCATTAAAGGTATCGTTACCTTTTTGATTATTAACATATAACAACGACGTTATCTCAGGGAAACTGTCTGCAATATGCTGAAGTAAGTTTTTGGCAATAACCTCATCTTCATCCTTTTCATAATGAAATTGTATTAAAACCATCCACTCACCTGTATCAGAGTTTCTGACCATAATATCACGCAACAACCCGCATTGTTTCCTGATATCATAGAATACGATATCATGTTCATAGGCATAGTCTCTGATTGCATTTCTGATTTTATTTTGCAGATCATCCATTAACCAACATTTTTCTATCGGCAAAATTTTATCAAACGCACCTGTTATATGGAATCCAACAGCATTCATCTGTGTAAAATCCGAACCTGAAGCTATTTCATCTTGAGTTAGCCATCGTCTATTCGAACAGCCGAATTCCAATTTATTACGATAGCCTTGGGTTTTAACAGAGCCTAATATCTGATTGAATTCCGGTAGATTAACTTTACCAATACGAGTCAACTGATCATAGACCTGCTTTTGTTTCATTCTAAGCTGCTCATCATATGGTATGTTCTGCCATTTACATCCTCCACAAATTCCAAAATGCTGACAGAATGGCTTAACCCTCCTTTCGCTATATTTTATAAATCTTATTATCTCTGCTTCACAATAGCTATGTTTCTTTCTCCGCACCTGCAAATCAACAACGTCACCAGGAACAGCAAATGGGACAAACACGACAAGTTCATTAACTCTTGCCAAAGCCTTTCCCTCTGCTGCATAATCAGTTATTGTTATATTTTCTAAAACCGGTAGTGATTTTTTCTTTCTGCTCATTTTAATATTAATTAATGTAATGCAACACCTCACATACATATTAATAAAGCGGCCCGAACCAACCCATATTTATACGCATGCATATAATTATTATGCAAAGTTAACTGATATTTTTAAAATACAACAACGTATAATCTAAAAATTAAGAAAATAACAATTTACCTTATTAATAAAGAAGTCAATAAGACATACACAAATGTGTGTATGATTAATACTTTACATGAATAGCACTAAATGTCATAACAATTTAGGCGAGTACAATCCTGCTAAGCGCCATCATCAGAACACTACTTAATTATAACAAATATAATCAAAATACACCCGAACGGAATATATCCTAACGCCCAAAATACTTTATGTCAGAATAAAAAAGCAAATACCCTTAAATGATTATCTGAAATCATCTAAAGATATTTGCCTTTATACTAAAAATAGCTAAACTTGCTTATCTATAAATTATCCGCAATAGAAAGAAGACTCAACTAACTTCTGCATCAGTTTGCTATCCTTTTCTGCAGACTCACGCAAGTTAGAGTCATCCTGTTTGTTTAAAGCTCTAATGATACCATCTATCATTCTTGCAGAGAAGACACCTTTGTCCTCATATAATCCACGCTGCTTCTCAAGCCATTTTGCAGAAGCTACACATGAATCAGGAAGCTGCTCAAATTTTGACAGACCTTTTTTAGCTTCATCAATTCCGACATACTTATCTGTAGCAATCTGTAAGGCCTCTTCTTTTTCCATCTCCAAGCCATATCTACATGCTACGCACAAACCTGCCATAAGCTGATATATATCTGCAGAAGCGTCAGGTGAGCGCATCTCAACAGTCTGTTTGAGAGTTGTATCATTATTAGCTTCTGCTTCAAGAGTGTTAACCTGAACAGACATGTCACGGCCAGAAGTCCATCCTAGAGGAACGCGCACAAGTACAGATCTGTTGCAATCACCCCAACAAACATTTGTTGGCGCTTCCTGATGAGGAACCAATCTGAAGTATGACACAGATGTCTTATTGCCAAATGCTGTAATAGATGGAGCCAAAATCATCATACCGGCAATAGCTCTTCTAGCCTCTTCTGAAAGCTTGTGGTCTTTAATCATGCAATTCTTTCCGTCTTTCATCATACGCATATGTATGTGTAAACCTGAGCCGGCCTTTCCTACAGTTATTTTAGGAGCGAAAGTAACATCAAGCCCGTTCATCTGTGCAAGATTTCTGATTACCCATTTTGCCAACACCAACTGATCTGCTGCTGTTTCTACAGGGTTGGGCAAGAACTCTATTTCATTCTGCTCATAAACTTTTCCATCTTGAGTAAAGTTTCCAACCTCAGAATGTCCATACTTGATTTGTCCGCCAGTCTGAGCAATGTATGCCATACACTGCTTACGGAACTCATTAAACTTTGCAAAAGGACCTGATTCGTGATATCCTCTCTGGTCTACAGCAGGGAACATTCCATTATCATCAGCTATAACATAATATTCCAATTCGCCCATTGCCTCAAAAGTCATGCCTGTAGACTCTTCAAACGCTGCTGCTGCTCTATGCAACGTACGTTCAGGAGAACATTCAAATGGTTCACCATTCTTGTCAAAGAATGAGCATAACATGCACAAAGTAGGAATCTCTGAGAACGGACTTACAAATGCAGTGCGGAAACGTGGTATTACATACAAATCACTACTTTCTGCCTCTATAAATGAAGGGAACAAGCTAGAACCGTCAACTCGCTCGCCGTCTGTTAATATAGTTTCAAGATAAGCATAATCATTAATCATAAAGTTTAGAGTTTTTATGCGTCCGTCTTCAGCCGGATACATAAAATCTATCATACGTATACCCTTTTCACGTATAAATGCAATTATGTCTGCTTTAGTAAAGCATTTTGAAGGTTTACGCAGGAACTCAACTAGTGGGTTCGCATTCATTTCAATTGTCTTATCCATACAATAAAGTGTTTAATATAAGTAATTTAGATTTAAAATATAATCACATTAAATTTATAAAGGGCATTACACCTATTTTGTTTCCGCTATCCTTATATAATAATAAGGTATATTCAGAATCACAATTATTAAGTGCAGGATTGAGCGGAAGCCCCATACAACAGGGCGTACCCATTTCATCTCCATACCCATTGACATTCTTTTACAAAGGTAGAAATTTTAATTAGTAAAACAAATTTTCCAATTCTATTTTAGCATACATTCAAATATAATCACATTGCTAAGGCATAATTGACATTTATCAGCCGGTCGCCTAAGTTTCACATTGAAACATTTATTTGCATCATGCTTACTTTTTGGATTTACAAACAGCTAAAAAAAACAGTAACAGACCTTAATATAACAAATTACATCCACAAAACGCACAGGAATTCAGCCTCAATAACACACTGAAAATCAACACATTACAAAAAACACAAGAATCGAACAGTACAAATCCATATTAAACACATTGCCAAACATATGCTTTTACATATAAATTTATATTGATTTAGAGTCCGAAACTCAATGAATTACATGTTAAAAAGCGGTTAATTATCAAACACAAGCCACAAGTTTCGCACAAAAATGTTCATAAACCGCCGATATAGCCATGACATTAAGTAATGTAAAGCCTATTTCATCCCATTATTCCTACGCGCAACTACTAACACATTGAACCGCTTTTCAGTAAAAACATTACAAATCGTCAATCAGTCATACAATACACGTAAATTACATTATTTAACATTTATATAATTAAACTTGTAAAATGACCTGTTTACAAAAAAACGAGTATGCAAACAATAATTTCCAAATGACATAATAAACGCATATTTACAAAACAAATTATATTGATTGTACCTAAAAACAGAGAAAAAAATTTGTTAGTTAATAAAATTTAAGTATATTTGCACATAACAAAAATCTTGGATAAAAAATATACATGAAAACCATAAATTAATATGACAGAAAAAAGAGTTTACACCTTCGGTAACGGAAAAGCTGAAGGAAAAGCAGATATGCGTAATCTGCTAGGCGGAAAGGGTGCCAACTTGGCCGAAATGAACCTTATCGGAGTGCCAGTTCCTCCTGGCTTCACTATTACAACAGATGTTTGTAACGAATATTTTGAAAAAGGCAAAGAAAGTGTAGTTGCACTTTTAAGCGACGACGTAAAAGCATCTGTACATCATATAGAAACTTTGATGAACAGCAAATTTGGCGACGTAGAGAATCCTCTGCTCGTCAGCGTACGTTCCGGAGCACGTGCTTCAATGCCTGGTATGATGGATACAATCTTGAACCTCGGTCTAAACGACAAGGTTGTTGAAGGTTTGGCAAAGAAAACCGGAAATGAACGATTCGCATACGACAGTTACAGACGTTTTGTACAAATGTACGGTGATGTGGTTTTAGGAATGAAACCTGTAAACAAAGAAGACATCGATCCGTTTGAAGCTATAATTCAGAAGGTAAAGGCTGTACGAAATATAACTCTTGACAATGAAATGACTGTTGACGAACTCAAGCAACTTGTCAAATTATTCAAAGAGGCTATAAAGAAACAAACAGGCAAGGAATTCCCTGACGACCCAATGGAACAGCTTTGGGGTGCTATATGTGCCGTATTCGACAGCTGGATGAATGAACGTGCCATCCTTTATCGTAAGATGGAAGGAATACCTGCAGAATGGGGTACTGCAGTAACTGTTATGGCCATGGTATTCGGAAACATGGGACAGACATCAGCAACAGGCGTATGCTTTAGCCGTGACGCAGCCACCGGAGAAAACTGTTTCAATGGTGAATACCTTGTTAATGCACAGGGTGAAGACGTTGTTGCCGGAATACGCACACCTCAACAGATAACAAAGGCACGCTCTATTGAATGGGCTAAGCAGCAAGGCATTTCTGAAGAGGAGCGAATATCTAAATACCCGTCAATGGAAGAAGCTATGCCTGAAATATATGCACAGCTCAATGCGCTTCAGGAAAAGCTTGAACATCACTATCATGACATGCAGGACATGGAGTTTACCGTTCAAGAAGGAAAGCTTTGGTTCCTGCAGACACGTAACGGAAAACGTACAGGTACAGCAATGGTTAAAATTGCGATGGACCTGCTGCGTGAAGGAGAAATAGATGAAAAGACAGCCTTAAAACGTTGCGAGCCTAATAAGCTTGATGAGCTGCTCCACCCTATTTTTGACAAGAACGCATTAAAGACCGCAAAGGTACTCACAAGAGGTCTTCCTGCTTCACCTGGTGCAGCTTGCGGACAAATTGTTTTCTTTGCCGATGATGCGGCAAAATGGCATGATGACGGAAAACGCGTAATAATGGTCCGTATAGAAACTAGTCCTGAAGATTTGGCCGGTATGGCAGCAGCAGAAGGTATTGTTACAGCAAGAGGCGGTATGACTTCTCACGCTGCAGTTGTTGCAAGAGGCATGGGTAAATGCTGTGTGTCTGGTGCAGGAGCTTTGAATATTGACTATAAAGCACGTACTGTTGAAATAGACGGCGTAATGCTAAAAGAAGGCGATTATCTCTCTATAAACGGATCTACAGGTGAAATCTATCTTGGTGAGGTAAAAACCAAGCCGGCAGAGGTTACAGGTGATTTTGCTTCACTTATGGATTTGTGCAACAAATACACAAAACTCGTTGTACGAACAAATGCTGACACTCCGCACGATGCAGCTGTAGCCCGTAATTTTGGTGCAGTCGGAATCGGACTCTGCCGCACAGAACACATGTTCTTCGAAAATGAGAAGATAAAGGCAATGCGCGAAATGATTCTGTCGGATACAGTTGAAGGTCGCGAAAAAGCACTTGCAAAACTTTTACCATATCAGAAACAAGATTTCTATGGTATATTGAAAGCAATGGACGGATATCCTGTCAACATCCGCTTACTTGATCCTCCTTTGCACGAGTTCGTTCCCCACGATCTTGAAGGTCAGCAAATCATGGCTAAAGAAATGGGAATAACCGTTCAGGAGATTCAGCAGAGAGTAAACTGCCTAAGTGAGCACAATCCTATGCTTGGTCACCGCGGATGCCGCCTTGGCAACACATATCCCGAGATTACGGCAATGCAGACAAGAGCCATATTGGGTGCTGCAGTTCAGTTAAAGAAAGAAGGATTTGATCCTAAACCAGAAATCATGGTGCCTCTCATCGGTATCGTCAATGAGTTTGATATGCAGGAGAAGGTCATTCGTGAAACGGCAAAAGAGATTTTCGAAGAGGAAGGTATAGAAATAGCATTCCGTGTTGGAACTATGATTGAGATACCGCGAGCAGCTTTAACAGCTGATCACATTGCTGCGAAAGCAGAATACTTTAGCTTTGGAACTAACGACTTGACACAGATGACATTTGGATACAGCCGCGACGATATCGCCAGCTTCCTGCCTGTATATCTTGACAAGAAGATACTTAACGTTGACCCATTCCAGGTTCTCGACCAGAATGGTGTTGGACAGCTTGTTAAGATGGCAGTAGAAAAAGGCCGCGCAACTCGTCCTGAACTTGTATGTGGAATTTGTGGAGAACATGGAGGTGAACCTTCATCAGTTAAGTTCTGCCATAAAGTTGGCCTAAATTACGTCAGCTGCTCTCCATTCCGCGTGCCTATCGCACGTCTTGCGGCGGCGCAAGCTGCAGTTGAAGAATAATGCTTAAAAAGTAGCAGTTTTAGGAAAAAGTCATACCAAAGCGCATACACTTCACATACACCGATAATGTAACCTATTGGGGAATAATCGTTTATGAAAGTGGCGCAGGCTGCTATTGAGGACACTCTCTAAGATTATCTTAAACATTGATTTAGGCTGTAATGTCCTGTATGACAGGCGTTACAGCCTAAACTGTTTTTATACGGTTCGTTCATTTGACCGCATAAATTGAGCCAAATAAACGGCTCTCGCATACAAATTACATACGAAATTCTGATGCTGCGCATACAAAAGGACATACAAAAGTAACTCATTACAAACCAATAATTTATGGCAACATTTAAAGCAATCGTAAGGTACAAGAGAGCCGATGGCTTTTACCAAGTCTATATCCGTGTCGTTCACCGCTCAAAGATGGGATATATAAAGACAGACAAGTTTATCACCGACAAGCAACTTACCAAAGCTGGCGAAATTAAGGATGCGGTAGTGAATGAATTTTGTTCGCGTGAAATATTACGCTACTCTGACATGATCAATCGTCATGAGGTATCAAACTATTCAGTATCTGAGTTGATAGAATTTCTTCAGCACTCAGATGGAGATGCAAACTTTAGTGAGTTCGCAGCTAATTTCATTTCTCAAATGATAAATGGTGGTCATGCTCGAAATGCTAAAAATTACCAGCTTGCCGTCAACCATCTTGAACGATATTTGGGAACGACGCAAATTATGTTCAGCACACTTACTTCTGTTGTTCTGAAAAAATGGATAGATAGCCTATCTAAAACGAATCGTGCCAAAGAAATGTACCCTACTTGTGTGAGACAGATTTTCAAAAAGGCCATTATCGAATTAAACGATGAAGAACGCGGAATCATACGTATAAAATTCAATCCTTGGTTGAAAATAAAGATTCCCAAATCAGACGGTACAGTGCAAAGGGCTATCAGCGCAGAAGCCTGCCGTGAGTTTTTCAACCGTCCGCTTCCCAAAACGAAGATGCTGTCTCCCCTTCCGGAGCTTGGCCGCGATGTGGCACTTCTTTCGTTGTGCATAGGCGGCATCAACACCGTTGACCTTTACGAACTCAAAAAGAAGGACTACAACAATGGCATTATCGGCTATAAAAGAGCCAAGACACGCCACAGCCGCAAGGACGAGGCATATATGGAAATGCGTATCGAACCATTTATAAAGTCCACTTTCGAGAAGTATTTGTCCGGCGAGGATGATGAATACCTGTTCGTGTTCCATAGCCGTTACAGCAACTCCGACAGTTTCAATGCCAACGTGAATATCGGCATACGCAAGATATGCGCCGACATGGGCATGAAAAAAGAGGATTACTACTGCTATTACACGTTCAGGCACACGTGGGCGACCATCGCCCAGAACGACTGTGACGCCAACCTCTATGAAGTGGCGTTCGGCATGAACCACAGCCACGGCCTGAATGTCACCCGTGGCTATGTCAAGATAGACTTCACCCCGGCATGGAGGCTGAACGCCAAGGTCATCGACTTCATCTTTTTCAGTGACGAGAAGAGCAAGCAAGGCAAAGCGCGTGACATTGAAGCCCCGGCAGACAAGCTGTTCCGCATATCCAAGAAGATGATGATTCGCGGACGGGCCTATTTCAAAGGGAAGGTGCTTTCCGAATTTACAGACATCGGTTTCAGCAATGTTGACCAGGTGATTGCCAGGCTGGCAAAAGAACTTCCGAGTGACATACCGACCGGATGCACCGTACAGTTTCGCATCACCAACTGCGACACCCAGAAAGAGGTTGTCTATGAGAGAAGCAAAGGCAAAGGATTTTAGCCTGTTTGTCAGTTAGGCAAAACACTTGACATGAGGGAAGAACACCTTTCCACCTGAACACAGCACGAAGCCGTACCTACCCTTTCAAGACAGGTGCGGCTTTGCTGCTTCTTTCTTATCTTGAATCCGGCGGACGGTTGACACAACACCGCCCCAAGAAGATACCGACCAACAGCAAGAATCCCTTCCATACAAGGACGCACACCTTCTTAACCAGCCATCCAGCAAGCCGAAGCACGTTTCTTGCCAGCCATAATACCAACCGTAGCAGAAGCGAAAGCACGATGATGACAGGCACCAGGTATATTATCAGTAACAGTTCAAACATACACTCAAATTTAAGTGAAACCATAAGCCATACGAGGCTATTTCCCACCATAAATATACTAAAAATCAGCGAGATATGAAAATATTCCGGCAACTTTATCCTGACAAAATCATTGATTGACAGACGATTGCCCATTGTGCTTCCATATCAAGATAGCTTTATATCCATAGCTTGGGAGATACGGGTAAAAGTGCCTGTATTTCTAAAATCCGAAGTCGTCAGGTGCAAATAACTCGTTTTCTCAGGTCTGATGAGTGACTATAAAGTAATGTCAAGGTCGTCTTAGCCTTGGTCGGCCATTACATTACTACATTATCTCATCATGCTGATACATCAAAATCATTACTAACTTGAAAATCATATATCCGTGTTTCCCTTTTCCCTCCTGTTGTCAATCAGGCGGATAATGTTTCCGATAGTTAATGGATGGATGAACCGACATAACCGACCACTTGAAACCAAGGTCAGCCCTATTCCGCACCTTGGATTACAAGATAACTGGATGCCCCGATACACATAGACCGAGGAAAATCCTATTCGATACACCCGGCAATCGGATGCTCTCGATATCCCGGTCAAAATGATATGTTCCTTGAAGAATAGTGTTGTGCATTTTGTACGGAAGCCCCTTTCCACGGTAATTTTGGCGCAAAAACGAACCTGGGACGACATTGCCCTGCGTTGCAGGATTTTCCAAGCAAGTTGTACTTTTGTGGCCACAAAACTCCGTTTGTTCCCCCAAAAGTGACTTGCCGGATGCCCTGCATCGGAGCGGCACCGCCGCTGTTTCGCCCTGCGAAATAAGGTAAGACAATCCCGGCCTGCCAAGCACCGAAGTATGAAGGAACAAAGGAACAAGTACATCAAGGTAAGGATGACCCTGGAGGAAGTCCGGGCGTTCAAGGAGAAATCGGCTGAATACAAGACCGTAAGCCATTACGTGCGCAAGGCACTCGAAGAGTATTCAAACGTAAGCGTCAGGCGGCAGCTTGAACTCATGCAGGAACTCGGTTCGTTTTACCGCAGATACCAAAGCGAACTGTCCCATATCGGCGGGAACCTCAACCAGGCGATGAAGCGTGCCAACGAGCTGGCGGTTGCAGGGTTGCTGCCGCCAAGCTATATCCGGGAAGTCCTGCTGCCGGTCATCCGTGACACGCAGAACACAGTCAACGGGATAAAGAGACAGCTTGACATGCTCACACAGAGAACTGGCAGACCTTAGAACTGCATATACATTAACCCAGATAACATCACCCCAAGATGATAGCGACCATATTACCCGGAAGCGCGGACTTCCATGCCGTGGGTTACAACGAGCACAAGGTATCAAAAGGACTTGCCCGGCTCATCGAGATGCGGAACTTCGGGACGGTGGGTCTGGCAGGCAGACCCACCACGGAGGAGCTTACCGACTATCTCAAAAAATACAGTCCCGCCACCAGCCGCATCCGGAAGCCCCAGTTCCATGTGGCCGTCAGCTGCAAAGGCCGTGAGATGACGGAATCCGAGTTGCTGGACTTCGCGCACCGTTACCTCAAGGAGATGGGATATGCCGAACCCGGACAACCGTGGCTCATCTACGCCCACCATGACACCGACAACACCCACCTGCACATCATCACCTCGCGTGTCGCCCCCGACGGCAGGAAGATAGCCCACAGCCACGAGCGCAGGCGTTCCCAGGAAGTCATAGACAGGATTCTTGGCACGGACAGGCAAAAGAAGATTGCCGACGACATAGACGCGGCCAGACAATATACCTTCTCCTCTTTCGCCCAGTTCAAGGCAATCATGGTTTCCATGGGATATGAGGTATATCAGAAAGAAGGAAAAGTATTCATCAAGCATGGCGGCAAGGTGCAGCGGCAAATCTCCTTATCCGAAATTGAAGCACTTTTCAAAAGCGGCTACAGGGAACGCTCCCGTTGCCGCCAGTTACGGAGCATCCTCAAAAAATACCGGGACGTGAGCGGCGGCAAGGAAGAGCTGCAGAAAGAGCTGAAGGAAAAGTTCGGCATCGACCTCGTGTTCTTCGGCAGGAAGGATGCGCCCTACGGCTACATGATTGTCGACCACGCCTACCGTACCGTCATCAACGGGGCAAGGGTGCTGGCCACGGAACAGCTTCTGGACTTCGCCACCCCAGAACAACGCTTCGCACGCATAGAGGACTACATAGACCGGCTGCTCACCCTCAACCCGAAAATCACGCAGGGCGAGATTTTCCAGAAGCTGAGGAAGCAGCGTGCCTATATCAAGAAAGGCGTCATCCACTTTGACGGGCAGACACGCCCGTTAAAGCCGTTCATGGCGGAAGCCATCGACCGGAACAACCGCATCCGTTTCATCGAGATGTTCCACCCGGCCACCGAAGCCGAACGCGACCTGCTCTGCAAGATATTCAAGGTGAACCGCCCCGACCTGGTGGATCTGTCGGGCGAAAGGCCGCAGTCCCATACGGATGCCGTCAGCCGCCTGCATGAAATTTTCAATGACGAGAACGTCTATTCCGTGAAAAGCGCCCTCCATGAGGAAGGCTTCATCATCCGCGAGGAAGCGGGTGCGGCATATGCCGTCAACTTTAACCGGCACATCGTGATAGACCTTGCGGCGGAAGGGCTTGACACGGAACGGCTGAAACCCCGGCCACGGAAACAGCAGCCCCGACAGGCACATTCCATCGGAAACGGCGGAAAGAAGATACACATACACGGACTGAAGGATTCCGGTGCCGGAAGCCATGCCGAAAAGCGTGAGTGGGAAGTCGGCGGCAAGGGAGGTTACGATGACATTGACGACGGACGCAACCTCAAGCGGTAGCCAAGGAAAAAATAGAGACTCCTTTTTGTCACGTTTTTAGCCGCATAGGCTATTCTTTTGCTTGTTATGTTACCCTAAACACCTCGGTCAGGCTGACCTGAAGCACAAAAGTGTTGTGCATTTCGTTACCGTCCTATCCGGTGCATACTTTTGCACCGAACCAAACGACCGTGGACAAAATGATACAGACACCCGTCATCGTGACATTCGCCAACCAGAAAGGGGGAGTCGGCAAGACGACCCTCTGCGTCACCTTCGCCAACTATCTCGTGACGAAGGGCGTGCGTGTCGTGGTCGTGGACTGCGATTTCCAGCACTCCATCCTGAAGTGCCGCAAGGCCGACATCAAGAAATACGGCGTGGATGCCGTACCCTACGACGTGCTGGCCTACGAAGCTAACGACAAGCAGGCCATGACCGAGCTCATGGAGAAGCTGCATAACGACCCCAGCATAGACGTGGTGCTCATGGACTCGCCCGGCAGTCTGAAGGCGGAGGGACTGATACCCATGTTCGTCAACTCGGACATCATCATCGTGCCGTTCCACTACGACCTGGTGACCGTCCCCTCCACCGCGAGCTTCCTCATGTTCATCGACCGTCTGCGAAAGGCCGTGGGCGGACGGATGAAAGCCCGGCTCTTCATCGTCCCCAACCTCCACGACGGACGGGTGGGCAAACGCTCCGAGCTGGAACTGTGGGAGAACACGGGAAAGACCTTCGCCAACTACGGACAGGTGACGGACAAGATACCCAAACGGGCCGACATGGAGCGTTTCAGCACGGTAGCGGAACTGGACATGCAGGCCGCAATCGTAAGCCCGGTGTTCGACAGGATATACGCCGGAATCTTCGGCGACGGCAGCCCCAAAGACATGAACCATCAACAACCATAGCGCAATGAATAAGGAACTACAGATAGACGACCTCACCAGAGGCATCAACGACGACGAACCCATGTTCAATGAAACGGAAGTCCAGAAGCAAGATACCGCACATCCCGGCGACAAGTGCTGGCAGGACTTCATGGCCTACCTCGAAGCACCGGCGGACGTGGACGGCAAGGCAGGCCGCCTGGTCTGCAAGCTGGACCGCGACCTGGCCGACTCGCTCGACGACTGCGACATCCGGGGCCGCTGCCGTTCCGACCTCGTGAACGCCATCGTCCGCTCGTTCTTCGAGAACCACCTTTCCCGGCTGGCGCAGTACCGCCGCGAGAAGAAATCATTGTTCAACAACTACAAACCCGAATCCCATGCGTAGAATCAACTGGACAGAAGCCATGCTCTCCCGGCTTGCCGAGCTTTATCCCGTGGAGACCACCGCCCATACCGCCTGTATGCTGCAAGTCGGCGTGACGGCCGTGAAGGAGAAAGCCCGCGAACTCGGACTGGAGAAGCTGGCCAAGAGCCGGTGGCTGGAATGTGCCGGGCACATCAGCCGCCACTTCGACAACCGCTCATACGCCGAGATGGCCGGCGACCTGGGCGTCAGCCGCACCACGGTCAGCCGTATGGCACGCAAGCTGGGGCTGAGCCGGAGCAAGGCACAGGGTTACGAAATATCGTCCCGTGTACGCCGCGAGATGGTCCGCCGCGAACGGCGCAGGGCAATCTTCGGGCTTGACCCCCTCACACGACTCAAGGTCATCTCCCACCGCGCCAAGGTCAGGATACGCTCCCGGCTGAAAGCCAAGGGCTACATCACCGGCGTACACCGGAACATACTGTACTTCACCAAAGCCACATGCCGGAAAGCCCGGCTGGAAGCCAAGGCCGCCAGACTCGGACTGGCCTTCCAACCGTTCCCGGATGGAGAAGACATGCCATTAACAAACGCCATATAACCACAGCCATGCAGTACGGACAGATCGTTTTCATCCTTTTCGTGGCGATGACCTGCTATTACGCCTTCCTCATCTTCACGGACATCAGGAAAGCACAGGCGGCCCGGAACGCGGAGAAGGAGAACCATACGGAAGAAGAGATAGACATATCGGACGAGGCAAGGAGCTTCCACCCCACCAGGGTCAGCCGTGACGAGGAGAAGAAGGAAGAGGCGGTTGGCAACGGACAATCCGAATCAGACCCACTCAAAGAAAAAGGCTTCCGCCGCCCCGGCTACCGTGAGGCCATCATGACCGACGGCATCCTTGTGGACGACCTCATCCATGAAATAGACAGGCTGGCGGAAACCGGCACCGGCGACCTCGGCCTGGTCATATACACCTGCGAGAACGCAAGGTGAACAAATACACGTTCCTTTAGCGACCCCTGTTCCTTAGGCGATGAAACAACCATTTAACGAATTAAAGAAATGCAGGAATTAAAGAGAAGATGCCTACGCGCATTCGTCCGTTTCAAGCAGTCCGCGTTCGCCCGGAAGGGCACGCTCGCCCTCGTGGCGCTCACCCTCGCCGCCGGCGACGTCATGGCAGGCAGCAAGGGGGCGGCGGGCTTCACCAAGGCCACCCAGGAAGTAAGCTCCTACCAGACACCCGTCTCCAACCTCATGAAGGCCATCGCGGCGGTCATCGTGCTGGTGGGCGCGTTCAATGTCTACTTCAAGATGCAGAACGGCGACCAGGACGTCAAGAAGACCATCATGCTGACCATCGGCGGATGTATCGCATTCATCGCATTGTCAGAGGCTTTGCCGCTTTTCTTCACGTAAGGCCATGGAAGAGGACAAGAACAGCCAGGACGGCTTCCCCGTGTTCAAGGGACTCCAGAAACCGCTGGAGTTCATGGGCATCCGGGGCCGTTTCCTCACACTGGCGGCGGTGGCCATAGGCGTGTCCTTCGTGGGATTCATCGCCTTCTCCATCGTCCTGGGGAAACTCGCCGGGTTCGTCGCCATGCTGGTGATGGCCGCCGCAGGGCTGGCCACCATCTTCGTCAAGCAGCGCGGCGGACTGCACAACAAGAAACGGGCGAAGGGCATCTACGTCTATAAGAACATCCGGAAAACGGATTGAAAAGAGAATTGAAAAACCGATAAAGACAACATCCGATGGCACAGAACAGGAAACGGGCATTCGAGGGGCTTTACGCCCAGCTGGAAGAGACGGACGGGCATACCGTCCTCTTTTCCGCCAGGGGCGAGCCTTCGGTCATATTCGAGATGGCCAACCCCGTGCAGCAGCTATGCACGGACGCGGAGCAGTACCTGCGCTTCCAGGACGTGCTCTCCAACCTCGTGCAGACACTCGGCGAGGGCTATGCCCTGCAGAAGCAGGACATCTTCTGCAGACAGGCCTACCACCACGACGTGCCGGAGGATGCGGAGTTCCTGACGCGGAGCTACTTCCGCTACTTCGAGGGAAGGGAGTTCACCGAAATACGCACCTACCTTGTCATCACGCAGGAGGCGCAGCGCGGCCAGTTCGTGCAGTACGACCCGAAGAAATGGGCGGAGTTCCATTCCAAGGTGGCCAAGGCGGAGGACATCCTGAGCGAAAGGCACATCCGCCACAGAAGATTGTCCAAGGAGGAGGTGGACGAATACTGCCACCGCTTCATGGCCTTCCGCTTCCGCCACGGCCCGTTCTCCATGACCAACTTCAAGGCTTCGGACGAGTACCTGAAGGTGGGCGGCCGCGTGGTGCGCTCCTATCCGCTGGTGGACATCGACGAGATAAACCTGCCCTCACGCATCAGGCCCTACACGCAGGCCAGCGTAAACGGCTACGCCATCGCCACCGACCTTTTCTCGTTCCTGACAAGCGTCCCCCATGCGGACTGCGTGGTGTACAACCAGGTGGTGCAGATACCCGCCCAGCGCAAGCTGCTCCGCAAGCTCCAGGCCAAGGCCAAGCGTCACGGCTCCATGCCCGACCCGAGCAACCGGATAGCCAAGGCCGACATCGAGGAGGTCTTGGAAAAGCTTGCCGTGGACAGTTCGCTGCTGGTCTACGCCAACTTCAACATCCTGGTGAGCTGCCCGGCGGACAAGGTAACGCCCGTCACTTCCTACCTGGAGACCAAGCTGTACGGGTGCGGCATCATGCCCTCGCGCACGGCATACAACCAGCTGGAGCTGTTCACCGACAGCTTCCCCGGCAACGCCTACGCCTTCAATCCCGACTACGACCTCTTCCTCACCCTGTCGGACGCCGCCCTGTGCTTCTTCTTCAAGGAACACCTGAAGGAATCGGAGGACACGCCCCTGACCACGTACTACACCGACCGGCAGGGACTGCCCGTCTGCATCGACATCACGGGCAAGGAGGGCAAGGTCAAGATGACTGACAATGCCAACTTCTTCTGTATCGGGCCATCAGGAAGCGGCAAGTCATTTCATATGAATTCGGTCGTCCGCCAGCTGCTGGAGCAACAGACGGATGTGGTCATGGTGGACACGGGCGACTCCTACGAGGGCATCTGCGGCTACTACGGCGGCACGTACATCTCCTATTCCAAGGAGAAGCCCATCTCCATGAACCCCTTCAAGGTCACGGCGGAGGAGTACAGGCTGAACTTCGGCGAGAAGAAGAACTTCCTCAAATCGCTGGTGTTCCTCATCTTCAAGGGCAACGCTTTCCCCAGCAAGATAGAGGACATGATAGTCAACCAGACCATCGTGGAGTATTACGATGCCTATTTCCACCCGTTCGAGAAATTTACGGAGAAGCAGCGTGCGGAGTTGCGGCAGAAACTGCTTGTAGACTCCAAGATGGATGACGACTACGAGAAGTACAACCATGAGATGGAGGACATCGACCGCCTGATAAACGCCAAGGATTCGCCGGAGGTGCCGGAAAGCCGCGCCCTGCTGCTCCCCTCGGAAGTCAGGCGCATGAAGCTCGTCCGTCAGTGCCGTTCGCTCATGGCCCTCATACGCGACAAGGCCGCCTCGGAATCGGAAAGGGAACACGCCGCACATATCGTGGAGAAATACCGCAAGGAGCTTTATGAGAACACCATGCTGGTGAAAATAGACAGGCAGATAGACCGCATGGAGGAGCAGAAACGGCGGCTGAAGGTCAGGGAACTCTCCTTCAACTCCTACTACGAGTTCGCCGTGGAGCGCATCCCGCAAATAACCTCTCTGGAGAAAATCGATTTCGACATACACGGCTTCGCCGCCATCCTCAAACAGTTCTACCGGGGCGGCGAGCTGGAAACGACGCTGAACGCCGACCTGGACGTGGACCTCTTCGACGAGCGTTTCATCGTATTTGAAATTGACAAGATAAAAGATGACCCCGTGCTTTTCCCCATCGTGGTGCTCATAATCATGGACGTGTTCCTCCAGAAGATGCGCATCAAGAAGGGGCGCAAGGCCCTGATTATCGAAGAGGCGTGGAAGGCCATCGCCTCGCCCACGATGGCCGAGTACATCAAGTACCTGTACAAGACCGTCCGCAAGTTCCACGGCATCGCCGGGGTGGTCACGCAAGAGCTGAACGACGTGATAGACTCGCCCATCGTGAAGGAGGCCATCATAAATAATTCCGATGTGAAGATACTGCTCGACCAGTCCAAGTTCAAGGACAGGTACGAGCAGATAGCCGCCATACTGGGACTGACCCCCGTGCAGCGGCAGCAGATATTCACCGTCAACGCGCTCGACAACCACGAGGGGCGCAGCTACTTCAAGGAGGTGTGGATATGCCGGGGACAGCACTCCGATGTCTATGGTGTGGAGGAAGCCCCCGAATGTTACTGGGCCTACACCACCGAGCGGACGGAAAAGGAGGCATTGAAAACGTACCTGCGCCACTACGGCACGGTGCAGGAGGCCATCACGCACATCGAGGCCGACCGGAAGAAAGCGGGCGGCCCGATATACTTGGAGTTTGCCAGACAAGTCAACCAACACCAAAAAGTAATGTCATTATGGGAAAGCTGAAAAACATCAAAAGCGGAACGAGAGTCATTCTGACGGCCATAGCCCTGTTTGCCGCGTCCGTCCCCACGTTTGCCGGATGGCGCATCGTCATAGACCGTAACTGCATCGCCACAGTGGGCGCCAACCTGGCCTCGCAGAAACTCATCGAGGGGCAGCACAACCAACGGCTGGACTCCATCGCCTCCAAGAAGCAGAAGGTGGAACTCTACACCGTGAGCATGGCCACCATCAAGGAGTTGTACAAGCTCTCGATGGAAAACATCTCCGGTTTCGGTACGGAGAGTCTTTACTACAAGGAAATCGGAAGTTGCGCCTTCGATATCCTCAAAGACGTGCCGGAACTTATTGAAACGGTGGGCAGGGCGAAGTTTACGAACAAGCTGCTTTGCCTCAATGAACTCGGCAACCTCGTAGCCGAGACCCAACAACTGGTGGGCGACTTCGTGAACATCGTGAACAACGCCAGGGTGCAGAACCCGCTCAAAGGGGAAGCCACGGCGGAGAGGAAAAGCGACGGGTACAACCTGCTCGACCGCTACGAGCGGCTGACCCTGGCCAATCGCATATATACTGACCTTACGAAGATACGCTACAAGGTGGAGGGAATGATGCTCATGGCACAGTATGCCACAGCGGACGACCTCTTCTTTGCCATCGACCCGGAGGGCTGGGCAAACGTGGTGACCATGAAGAACCGTGTCGGCAGCCTTGTCCAGTCATGGAACGGGCTTGTAGCTTCCAATTACTGAACCAGACAACAAGAGCCATGGACTATAATATGAAAGGTATAGGAAATTACAGGGCGTTTTTTGTTGCCGCCTTTATGGCAATCGCCGTCCTGTCGCTTCCCGTCAGGGTATCGGCCGGAGTCATCCCCAAAGACCTCCCGACCATCGAGGCCCTGATTGCCTTGCACAAGGCCGTCAAGAAGGACGAGGACAAGGCCATGCAGCGTGTGGCCGCCAGCTTCGGCGAGCAGTCGCTCCTCACCAAGGGGGCCGGCAAGTTCAACGACGTGCGCACCACCCTGAACACCAAGCTGGACAATGCCCATTCCTACTTAGTGCTGGCAGGTGCCATCTCTTCCACGGCCAATGCCCTGTATCAGTTGGTGAAGGAATACAAGGACTTCACGTCCAACACGTTCGGCCATGTCAGCAAGAAGCCCTTCGTGGCGTGGTATTATGCCGATGCCAACCTGGCCATATCGAGGGAAGTGAAGCACTGCTACAAGCTCTATGCGTCGGTGGCCGCTTCCGGCATCAACCTGATGAAGGCTTCCATGGACGAGAAGCTGAACTTAGTGATGACGCTGAAAACCACCATCGACAGGGCAAGGTACATCATCGACAACGCGAACCTGTACTGCTACCTCATTACCGACTGCGGATGGAAGCCGGATTACATCTGGGAGATACTGAACTCCGAGGTCAAGGACGAGATAGCGAAAACGATAATAGACAAATGGAACAAAGGATATGAAAGTTAAAGAGGCCATATTATTGCTGTGTGTAGTCTTCGCCCCGGTTGTGGCGGAAGCACAAGTGCCCGTCCGTGACAACGAGAAGAAGAAACAGTGGCAGTCCATGGAGAACGGGCCGTGGGACTTCGCGCCCGACTGGTACTATTATTTCCTGCACAAGGGTTACTCCGGCGCGGAAATGTATTGGAAATGGGCGGGATTCAAGTCCGGATTCCGCGTCCGTTTCAAGGAGTCCAAATCGAACATCAAGCGCATCATGCCCACACGGGTCATATCCGAGGAGACCCAGCGGCAGAAGCTGGAGAAGGTGGAGGAAGAACGCAAATATGTGGAAGAGCTGTACAAGGAGGAGCTTGTCCGGGAGGCCGACCGCGCCGTTGACCTGGTCTATCCGGCCTACAAGGACGAGTTCAACCGGATGCAGGACTGCATCACCGACGGCCTGCTCTATTGCATGACGAAAAGCGGCGGAAAGTTGAAGCCGCAGGTGGACGAACTGGGCAGGCAGAATGAAATCCTTTGCGCAGGTATTGCCTATATCCGCAAGACGGGCGTGGGCTACGGACTGGAGAACGCCAAGCGGCAGCAAGCCTACGAAGAAGCCAAAGGAAAGATGGAGGCACTCGTGAAACAGACCGCCAACCTCTGCGCCGTGGCCGCCACACATTATTAGAATTAAAATGTATTACATGAAGATAAGAATACGATTATGCAACTGTCTGCTGTTTTACTGACCATTGGCCTTCCGGCCATCGACGAGAGCCTGGACAAGCTGCTCGTCGCCATGGAGACGTTCCCCAACGTGGCCGTGCTGGGCGACGCGGTGGGACTGGCCCGTATCATCGGGCTGCTGCTCGCCCTCTGCGTGGGTTCCTACGAGTGCTGGATGATGATGCTCGGACGGCGCGGCATGGACGTAATGAAGCTCCTCCGCATCGTCGGCATCTCCATCTGCATCTCTTCCTCCTCGTGGATATGTGACGCCCTGCAGGTGCCCGGCAAGGGACTTGAAAGCGCGACCAAGGCGATGGCGCAGGCCAAGAACAAGGAGGTGGCCGCCTTCGAGCTGAAGGTGGCGCAAAAGCAGAGCGAGTACCTGGACCGGCTGCGCACCGTACAGGATTCCATCGCGACCGCCCAGCAGGTGGCCGCCATCGGTCAGGACGCCGCATGGTGGGACAAACTCATCTACAACGTGGAGAACCTGGGCAACACCATCAACAACTACGCCCAACGGGCGGTGGTGGCCACGGAGACCAAGGTCAGCGAATGGATTAACGACGTCATCCGCTTCGTGGGAGAGCTGATTTTCCAGATGTCCTACTACGGCATCCTCGTGGCGCAGCGCATCTTCATGGCCATCATGATGATATTCTGCCCCATCATGTTCGCCCTTTCCCTCGCCCCGCCGTGGAACTCGGCGTGGAGCCAGTGGATGTCCAAGTTCCTTTCCCTCTCGCTGTGGGGCTTCGTGACCTACATGTGCCTGTACTACGTTGACTTTATCCTGCTTTACAACCTGCAACAGGATTTGGTGGCCTACGAGCACCTGCTTCACGGTTCGGTCAACTCATGGTCGCAGATCGGCGCGTTGGGGCTGCAGGGCATCGGCTCCAACTGCATGTACGCCATGGGAATGCTGGTCGGCGCGTACATTATACGTTTCGTCCCGGAAGTGGCCTCGTGGCTCATCCCCGGCGGCGTAAGTTCGGGCGCGGCCACGGCGGCAGGCTCCACGGCGACGGGCATCGCTTCCATGGCAGGAGGTGCGGCCGGTTCGGTGGCCGGGGGCGCGGTTTCCATGATCAAGCCCAAATCAGGAAGATAAACCTAATATTTCAAGAATATGCTCATAGAATCACTGGCACAGAAAACAAGGCTCGCCATGATGACGGTGCTGGCCACCATAGGCGGATGCGTCGTCATCTGCGGCTTCACCGTATGGTGCTGCATTTCCCTGGTGAACAAGGAAAGGGACCAGATATACATCCTGGACGGCGACATCCCGTTCCTCGCCCAGCGGGCGCAGCTGGAGGCCAACTTCACGATGGAGGCCAAGGCGCACATCCAGCTCTTTCATCAGTATTTCTTCAACCTGCCGCCCGACAACGACTACATCAAGTGGACGTTAGGCAAGGCGATGTACATGGCGGACGGCACGGCCTTGAAGCAGAAGCAGGCGATGGACGAGAACGGATTTTACTCCGACATCATCTCCTCCTCGGCGGTCTGCACCGTCATGTGCGACTCCATCGACTTCGACGAACAGGAACGGAAGTTCACCTACTACGGTACGCAGCTCATCAAGCGGCGCACCCGTGACCTGAAGCGTTCTTTGGTCACGACCGGATATGTTGAGTCCGTGCCAAGGACGCGGAACAATCCCCACGGGCTGCTGATTACCAACTGGAGGACGCTTGAAAACAAGGATTTGGATTATTGAAAAACGGGTTTTGCGGTTGTCCGGTCATAAAGTTTTTCGGTATCCGATATCCTTAAACCGTTAAATGGCCTTACAACCTCAGAACCTTAAAACCGTATAACCCTAAATAGTATGAGAATCAGAAAGAAACTTCGGGAAAGCCGCCTGAGGACGCACCTGCAGATCCGTGCATGGCTGCAGCCCAAACTGGGCAAGGCTGGGGAAAGGCTCCGCCTGGCCGGGCGCATCCGTCTGGCGAACATTTGGGCAAGGAAGCATCCGAAAAGGACTTTCGCCTGTGTCACGGGGGTATTGTCCCTTCTGCTGGTATGTTCCCTTGTCACAGGCAGGGGCAGTTCAAACGGAGACAGTATGGTAAAGCCGGACATCAACGGCATTGCCAGCATGGAACCCCTGTTTCAAGGCTTCCGTACCATACAGTCGAACAAGGGGCTGCACCGCGTCACGATGCTGGAGCTGGCGGACAGCGGCCGTGCCATCCGACGGGAACTCGACTCCCTGATAGCCATTAGGCGGAAGTCGCACGGTGACTCCCTGCGCATTGTCAGGCAGTACAGGCGGCTGGAGAACATTGTAAAATTCATCAACAACAAAGAAGGACATGATTAAAGTCAATTTCAAACAACCCAAGTACATCTTCCCGGCGGTCATCTTCATACCGCTGTGCGCCCTGGTGTATTTCGTGATGCAGACCTTCGGGGGCGGCGGAGAGCTGGAACAGGCCGTGGCCACCGACCGCATCAACACGGAACTGCCCGAAGCACACGCCGAGGAAGCCGGGGACAAAATGTACGAGATGTCGCGCCGCTTCGGCGACGAGGACGCCTTTACCGCCGTGGGAGGCATTGGCGAGGAAAAGGAGGAGAAAGAGGAGCCGGGACACGGCTACAGCGAGGAGGAACTGGACGAGCTGGACGCAGCGGAAGCGGAGCGCGTCCGGCAGCAGCAGGAAATGGAGGAGCTGGAACGCTCGCTGGCGGAGTCCAGGCGGCACATCAATTCATACGCCTACGGCAACAACACGCCTATGGATGGTTCTTCCGACGGGAACGGCGGCATGGGCTACACTTCGCAGGACGACTTCGCCCGCGACCTGGAGGAAATCCAACGCCGCAGCTACGAGAGGCAGAAGGCCATCGAGCGCGGTCTTGGGTTCGGCGACCCGGAAGCGGAGGAGGCGGCGAAAAGGCAGCGTGCCGACTCGTTGGCGAGAATCCGCAGGGAAGAGGCGGAACGTAACCGTCCGAACCTTGTCATCAAGTCGGCCGACACCAACGCGGACAAGTTCCATACGGTGGCCGCTCCCGACGGTGCGGCGGAAGCCAGGCTGATACGCGCCATGATTGACCAGACAACCAAGGCCAGGGAAGGCACACGCCTGCGCTTCAAGCTGCTCGACGACGTGACGGTCAGCGGTACAAAATTGAAGAAAGGCACTTACCTCTACGGCACGGTGACGGGATTCTCCAGCCAGCGCGTGAAGGCGACCATCACCAGCATCCTTGCCGGGGACAAGTTCATCAAGGTCAAGCTGTCCGTATTCGACAACGACGGCATGGAAGGTTTCTACGTGCCCGAATCCTCGTTCCGGGACTTCGTGAAGGACGCCGGTTCCAACGTGGTGCAGCAGGATATCAACATCGAGTCGGACGGCGGCTACGGCTCCGGCATATCCGGCGAGGCCATCGCATTGCAGGCCCTGCAGAACATGTACAACTCCGCCACGTCCGCCCTGTCGTCCAACATCCGGAAGAACAAGGCGAAAATCAAGTACAACACCATCGTCTATCTCATCAACTCGGACTATGCAAGGTGAAAATGATTTGAAAACCAAATACGCACTTATATGAAAGCAAGAACCATCTTACTGACTTTACTCTGTGCCGTCGGGATTACCACCGCCAAGGCCAACGAGAAAATTTATGTCAACCGGGACGTGACCACGCACATCGTCATGCCCGAACCCATCAAGCTGGTGGACATCTCCACCCCGAAGATTGCAGGCAACCAATGCACGGACAACATCGTCCGCATCAAGCCGTACCACGAGGGCGATTCCATACAGGCAGGCGGCTACGCGGAGGGCGAGCTGCTGGGCACCATTACGCTCATCGGGGAAAGGCACATCGCACAGTACGATGTCCTCTATACCGAAGTGCCGGGACAGGCGGCCGCCATCTTCGAGGTGCCGTACACCCACACGCAGTCCTACATCAACCCCGAAGTCACCATGCCCATGTCCGAGATGGCCCGCTATGCGTGGGCGGTGTACGGCAGCAGGCGCAAGTTCAACCAGATCGTGACGAGGGCGCACGGGATGAAGGCCACGGTGAACAACATTTACGCCGTCGGCGACTACTTCTTCATCGACTACTCGTTGCGGAACAGGACGAAGATTCTCTACGACATCGAGGAAATCCGCGTGAAGCTGACGGACAAGAAGGAGACCAAGGCGACCAACTCACAGACCATCGAGCTGTCGCCCGTTTTCACGCTCAACTCCACGCGGAAGTTCAAAAAGGATTACCGCAACGTGATGGTGCTGCCCAAGCTGACCTTCCCTGACGAGAAGGTGTTGCGGATTGAAATATCCGAGAACCAGATCAGCGGACGGGTCATCGTGCTGACCATCGAGTATGAGGACATCCTCCATGCGGACGGTTTCGATGCCGACATCCTGAAGGATGCCGCCTATTATCCTTATTATTACATCTCTTATTCCGACAAGCAATGAAGAAGCTCCTGATTATCTTATGCTGTGCGGTAGTTGCCATTGGCGCGTCCGCACAGGGCAAGCTGGCGGTAAACGCCGGCTTCATGTTCCCCTCCACCTTGAACGCGACCGTAGGTTACGAGCATCCGCTGTCTTACGGGAATGCCGTGGAACTGTACGGAGAGGCCGGCAACCACTGGCAGGAAAAGGATTTCTGGAAAGGCTACTATTGGGACGGCGGCATCGTCTACAAGCACCGGCTGGTGCGCTACAAGAACGGGATGCTCCGTTTCCGCTTCGGGCCACAGTTCGGCGCGGTGCAAAAACGGTTCTTCATCGGATTGGAGGGAGGGTTTGAATACAGCTATGTGTTCCAGAACGGCTGGGAGTTCGCCCTGATACAGAAGAACAACGTGAATTTCTTGCACGGGGACACGTTCCGTAACGGATTGCTTTTGGGAATTAAAGTACCGTTCTAATTTCTATACGAAGCCAACTCTTAATTCTTAACTCTTAATTTCAGTTTTATGGCGTTTGAGGAAACACGGGAACAACAGCAGATGTACAACTACTTCCGCAGCTGCATTTACATCTTCCTAATTATAGAGATTGCGATGAACCTGCCCGTCACGGCGGACAACCGCGTCACGCAGTTCATTCTCGACCTGCTGGCGCGCTTCAAGGTGTTCAACTCGGTGTCGGGCTGCAAGGTGGTGGAGCTGGTGTGCATCTGCATCGTCTGCATCGGGACAAAGGCGAAAAAGGCGTTGAAGTTCAACGTGCGCACGATGGTGGTCTATCCCGTGCTGGCCGGGCTTACCCTTGTCGGGCTGTGCTTCGTGTTCCATGGGATGTACTTCGGCGTCAGCTGGTTCGGCTTCCCGGCCAACCGCATCCTGTACGCACTCTGTTCGGTAGTAGGTACCATGCTAGTGCACCAGGGGCTAGACGGCATCGCCAAGTATTACAACAACAAGGTCGGCGAAGACCGCTTCAACTTCGAGAACGAGTCGTTCCAGCAGTCGGAGGTGTTGGTCGCCAACGACTACTCGGTGAACATCCCTATGATATATTATTGGAAGCGGAAGATGCACAGGGGATGGATAAACATCATCAACCCCTTCCGTGGGACAATCGTGTTGGGAACGCCCGGTTCGGGCAAGTCCTTCGGTGTCATTGACCCGTTCATCCGGCAGCACGCCGCCAAGGGGTTCGCCATGATGGTCTATGACTTCAAGTATCCCACGCTTGCAAAGACGCTCTTCTACCAGTTCTGCAAGAATCGGAAGGCCGGCAGGCTGCCTGCCAACTGCGGTTTCCGCACCATCAACTTTACCGATGTGGAGTATTCCGACCGCATCAATCCCATACAGCGGAAGTACATCCCCGACCTTGCGGCGGCGTCGGAAACGGCGGCTACCCTGCTGGCATCGCTCAACAAGGGCGGCGGCGAGAAGAAAGGCGGTTCGGAGGCGTTCTTCACCAACTCGGCGGAGAACTTCCTCGCGGCCATCATCTACTTCTTTGTGAACTTCCACCCCGTGGGCTTCAAGGACGGCAGGAAGCTCAGGCACTTCATCCTACACGAGGGAAAGAAGCTGGAAATCGTGATAAAGAATTGGGACGACTTCAACGCCATAGACAAGGACGGGAACGTGGTGCTGGATTTCGTGGACGAGAAGGGCAACGATGTTTCCACAGACGAAGATAGGATGTTCGTGGACTTGAACGGTTACAGCTATAAAGACCGCACAGGGAAGCTGATACGCATCGACCGCTGCTGGTATGAGGACAAGGATGGCAACGAGGTGGAACCGGACACCATTACGGGGGAATACTCGGATATGCCGCACGTGCTGTCTTTCCTCGGTAGGCCATACGACCAGGTGTTCAACATCCTCATGCAGGACGATAAGATAGCCTCGCTCATGGCGCCGTTCAAGAGTGCCTACGAGAACAAGGCCAACGACCAGTTGGAAGGAATGGTGGGCACGCTCCGCGTCAACGCCGCAAGGCTCGTGTCGCCGGAGGCCTATTGGGTGTTCACCGGGGACGACTTCGACCTGAAGATTTCCGACAGGGAGCATCCGAGCTACCTCGTGATTGCCAACGACCCGGAGAAGGAGCAGGTCATCGGTTCGCTCAACGCCCTTGTGCTGAACCGTCTGATAACCCGTGTGAACTCCAAGGGGAACATCCCGGTGAGCATCATCGTGGACGAGCTGCCCACGCTGTACTTCCACAAGATTGACCGCCTTATCGGCACGGCGCGTAGCAACAAGGTGGCCGTGACATTGGGCTTCCAGGAACTGCCGCAACTGGAGGCGGACTACGGCAAGGTGGGTATGCAGAAAATCATTACCACGTGCGGCAACATCTTCATGGGGGCTGCCCGTAACAAGGAGACGCTGGAATGGGCGCAGAACGACGTGTTCGGCAAGGCCAAGCAGACCTCGCGCTCCATATCCATCAACGACCAGAAGGTGTCCACCACCATATCAGAGAAGATGGACTACCTCGTTCCGGCGGCGAAGATAGCGGACATGGCCACCGGATGGCTGGCCGGACAGGCGGCGCGCGACTTCACCGCCACGGACGAGAGTATGTTGGAGAAGTTCGACATCGAACAGTCGGAGGAGTTCAAGACCACCAAGTATTTCTGCAAGACGCACTTCGACATGAAGAAGATTAAGGACGAGGAGGAACACTACGTGCCGCTGCCCAAAATCTACGAGTTCAAGAACGACCGGGAGAAGGAAATTCTGCTCAACCGCAACTTCAAACGGGTCAATCAGGAGGTGGAGAACATGGTCAAGGAACTGCTGGGAATGAGTTAAGGATTTGTCTAACTGTCCTTGATAATAAATTGAATGATAATAATATATGGATATTAGTTCAACTTCATATCCGTTAAAGTCGCTTCCTTTATTTAGCGGCAGCGCATTGAAAATCATCGCCGTGCTTTCAATGATGACAGACCACTGCGCATACTATCTCATGGACGGCAATACCTGGGCTTATGAGGTAATGCGGTGCTTCGGGCGTGTCGCCTTTCCCGTGTTCGCTTTCCTGGTTGCGGAAGGATTTGCCCATACCCGCAACCGGATGCGCTACTTCCTTTCTCTCCTGTTGTTCGCTGCCATCAGCGAAGTGCCGTGGTATCTGCTGAACGGAGCGGACGGCACACACAACGTGATGTTCACGCTGGCCTTGGGAGTGGCGGCTTTGGCCGTTTTCGAGAGGCTTCAGAAACACGGGGCTTTGGCAATTGCCGCAATCTTGCTTGTCGCATTGTCGGCGGAAATTTCAGGCTTAGACTATGGGTGGCACGGTATCGTCGAGATACTCGTGTTCCACCTCTTTAGAAGCAAAAAATACTGCCAAAGCACAAGGCTGTTGCAACTCGCTTTCGCATTTCCGTTTATGTCGCATTATGGTATCATCGGAGCGTTGCTGGCTTGTTTTATAATTTTTCTTTACAACGGGACAAGGGGGATTATACATGGCAAAGTTGCTAAGTATGGATTTTATGCCATTTATCCTGTACATCTGATAATTATAAAACTATTCTTTCATTAAGGTCAATAATTTTTCGTACCTTTGCAAAGTTTGAATTTGCATTTTATGTGTGACAGACCTGCATTATCAAGAAAGAATATTGACGAACTCTTAAAGCTATCAGATTCCCTTGTAGAAGAATGCTTGAAGAGGTACTTGTTTTTGCTGTCTGTAGCCGAAGGGCTCAATTACATTCAAAACCACTCCGAGAACAAAGTTCCGTATACCCTGAATGTCTTTGAATGGTATGATTCGGATGAGCCGACTACGAGTTTGGCAATGGCTGAAATCCTGAAATACAAGGATGGTGGTGCGTACCCGTTGCTTGAGCTCTTCATACAAAAATTCCTCGTGCCAATTGGCTTTGATTCAAAATGGATAGAAAATCCTGTCATAACTGCTGAAAAAGACAGAATTGATATTTGCGTGAAGGACAACAAGTATGCAATTATTTTTGAGAACAAGGTAAAAGGCGCAAACTATCAGCCCAACCAGTTAGCCCGATACATCCATAAATTAAATAATTGCGTGTGCAGACATTACCACAGAGATAACATTTTCATTGTTTTAATGCCTATACACCTTGTAAAGGACTATGTTCAAAGCCTCCCACAGTCTGTATGGAGACTGCCTATGGATTACCATAGGCCAAAGAATGAACAGCGGTGTGTCACGGAACAAGATTTATGTTGGTGTGACTACAAGCATTCTGATTGGGATAAACAATGGGATGGTGATTTTTGCAAATCCTGCATTAAGACTTACAAAAGAGACTACGAAGCTCATACTGTTGTTTTGCAGTACGAACTTGCCGAATGGTTAATCACAGATTGCGTAAAAATCATTCCGGCAAAAGAATACATACTCAAATCATTTGTCATTCAGTTTGCAGATTTCCTCAATTTGCAATATAGGACGAGAGAAAACCAAAAATTGAAACGTGAAATGGAAAAATATTTAAGAGAAAAATTATTTGACAATGGCAAGCCAAATGTAGATAATTGGAACGCTATCAATGAAAAACTTTCCGAAATCAAAAAATTGGAAGAAGAAATAGTACGACTTCTTGATTCAATTTCATGCGATGTGATTGATGACTGGTGTGACGAGTTGTTGCCAAACTGGAAATATTATGGTCTAAGACATGAAAAACAAAATTGCTTTTATATAAACATTCAAGGTGTCCGCATTGGTTGTTGGAACGGAAAAGATGCGGAAGAACCTCAATCGTATTGGGGCTTTCATTCTGAAAAAGGGTTTACCCAAAAACAGCATAAAATGATTGAGGCAATACTTGACAAAGCGGAAATTGGCGACAGATACATTAATGACACATGGTATTGGAATTATACCTGCAGTGGTGCGGAGATTTGCAATGTTTTTTACAACGCAGCCATTGAATTGGGGTACATGGAAAAGCAAGCCTAAATTAGCCTATTTATTTTTTTAAGGTCTTTGTATATTATTGTATAAAGGCCTTTTTAGTATTCCTTTTTCTGGCCGTATTTTATAACATTTTGAGCACTCTGATGACCGAACGTACATACCTTGGGTCTTCCGCATAGCCGATTTCCCTCAGCCAAAGCAGATAGTTGCCGCCTTTATACTTGTACTGCACCTTGGTATAATAGGCCCGGACACTCTCCGTCCAATGTCCGAACTCGAAATATTTTCCCGTCCGTGGGTTGGTCAGGCCGAACAGGTTGTGCTTGTTCCGGCATACCGGGGAGGTGAACCACCCGGTTTCAAGGATGGCCTGTGCCAATACGATTTTCGGATGGCGTATGCCGTTCCGTATGATTTCCGCATAGAGATTAGGAATGGTCAGTTCGGGAGGCATGGATTTTGGGGATGTCCTTTTGTCACCTTTTTGGCCTATTCCCTTCTTCTTTTCTTTTGTCGCCACATGGATATGCAAGGTATCATTTCTGACACTTTGCACATCATCGCTGATTGTATCATTCTCTTTTCCAGTCGCTTTCATTATTTTGTTCCCGGAACCGGGTATTAACTCCGACTCTTTGGTGATGGTATAGAACTGTGCCGATGCGCTAAGAGGCATCAGCAACAGCATCAGGAATGGCAGAATAGTGTTGTGCATTTCTTTTTCTTGTTTGGGTGAAAATACTTTTGCAGGGTGTTCAAGCGGTTCCGGCCGCAAAATTAACCCGTAAAAACAAGTATAACGAAATGGACAACAGAAATTTATCCGAAACGCTACCCTACGGGAAGCTGGCGATGCTGGGCATCGACAGGGAGAAGGCAGACCTTCTGCCGCAGGAGGTGAAGGAAAAGCTGCTCTCCGGCGAGGTCACGCCTCTCATGCAGGTTTCCATCCGTGCGCAGAACGGCAATGCCGTCACGCTGCCGCTCAAACTCCAGCTGGTGTCAGACAGGCTGGGCAACCCGGCCCTGATGGCCTATCCCGTCAGGGCGGCCCTAGAAACGCAACGCAACCAGGCTCTCGGCCTGACTGAACAGGAAGCGGAACGCCTCAAAAAAGGAGAAGTCATCCAGAAGGCCGTGGATGTGGACGGCGAAAAGACCCGGCAGTATCTCCAGCTCGACCCTGAGACTAAATCCGTCATCCACCGCCGTGTGACCGATATACAGCTGGAACAGAAGCTGAAGGACATGGAGAAGGTGAACGACATCGAGCTGGGCACGCAACAGAAGCAGCAGGTGCGTGACGGCAAGCCCGTGGAACTCAATGTCGGCGACGAGAAGGTGTCGGTCGGCGTTGACCTGAGGGAGCCGCAGGGCTTCAAGGTCATCAGGGGCGACCTGAAGGAATGGGAACGCCAGCAGAAGCTACGCTACGACGAGCTGCACCCGGAATACCTCGGACTGGTGCAGACCGACAGCAACCGTTGGGAATACCAGAAGGTCGTGGACAGGCAGTCACAGGAACGTACCATGAAACTGCACTCCCCCAAAGAGAATGTCAGCCAAAGTCTCAAACGCTAAATCCGTCCGCTTATGGCAAAGAAACAAGAACAGGAAAACACCGCAGACATGTTGCGGCAATTCGACACGCTGAAACAGAAGCATCCCGACGCGATGCTCCTCTTCCGCAAGGGGGACTTCTACGAGATGTACCGGGAGGATGCAGTCAAGGCCGCCGCCATCCTGGCCATCACACTGACGAGCAGAGCCTTTCCCGGAGAAAAAGAACCTGTCAAGTACACCCTGTTTCCCTACCACGCCTTGGATGTATATCTTCCCAAGCTGATACGCTCCGGGCAGAGGGTGGCCATCTGTGACCAACTCGAAACTCACAAGCTGAAAAAGGATGAGCGGTCCATACAAGAAGCCGGAGAAAAGTCAAAGATAAAAGAAGAAATCATACCCAACAATACTGATATGGCAAAGAAAAAGAAAGACCAGGCCATGCAGGACAAGCCTGTCCAGACGGCCACGAATGAGGTACAGGAGAAACCTGCCCGTCAGAAAAGCACAGAACGGCAACCCGAAGCAAAGGCGGATGCCAATGTGGAACAGCAGGCCGGGGCGAAAAAGGAACGCAAGCCGCGCGAACCGCAGATGGTGACAGCCGACGGCGGCAAAGTGACCCACGGCCATGCCTACCAGGGCAAGGACAACCCGGAGGATTGGTACTTCACCGCTAAAATTGACGGCCAGCAGCTCAAGCCACAAAAGATGGACGCCGCCGACCTCGCCGCCTACCAGAAGAAGGAGCTGACCGTGCCGCAGCTGATGGAACGCTACTACCCGACGAAGCTGATGCCGAAAGTGCCGGAGGACACCTACAGGTTCCCACGGCAGATGGAGGGTGCGGAAGGAGCGGTTGCCATCGAGAAGTTCAATGTCTACAAGGAAAAGGACGAGCAGCGTCCCGACTTCGGGCGGTACAAGTTCTATGCCCAGGTGGACGGCGCAAGGATGTCCGCCGTGGCCTCTCGCCAGGACCTGAACGCCTACTTCGACCGGGTGATGACCCCGAACCAGCTCATCGAGAAGAACTTCGGCGAGCGGCTGCACCTGAAGTCCGCCTACGAGAAGTACCGGCTTCCCGAAGGCGTTGACCCCAAGGGTGTCCGTGTGGCGAAAGACCACACCGACAACAAGTGGAAAGTGTACGTGGACATGGGCGACAAGGGCAAGACCGCCCGGCATGAAATCTCCTTTGACGACGGCTATTCGCTTTTCAAGACCCGTACCGCCACACGCGAGCAGATTGCAGCCAAGTACCTCACCCCGGAAATCAACGGGCTGTTGTCGGCCCAGACCACCAGGCTGGAGAAATCAAACTCCATGAAAATGTAAAAATGTCAAACCATAACCATTTAAGAAAGATACAATATGTCAGCAACAATGAGTCATGAGGAGCTGGTTGAACTCCTCCAGGAAGGCAAGATAGGCTATCTCCGCTTCGTGCTGGAGGGCGAGAACGAACAGGACTATCTGGAGTGGTGCCGTGCGCACGGAACAGACCCGTCGGACGAGTCCGCCGAGTTTTATGTGGAACAGACGGACATCCTACAGATGGAACGCCAGCTAATCGACGACGAGGACTATGGCATCTGGAACTAACCCGGCATCCGCCGGTTCCGGCCAGGCGGCCATAGACCGCTTCGCCGAGATGATGATCGGGCGCATGGAACAGATGAAGGCGTCCGACTGGAAGAAAGGCTGGATAGGCGGAGCTTCGGGATATGCGGGCCTGCCCCAGAACGTGGGCGGACGCAACTACTCCGGCTCCAACTCCTTCTTCCTGCAGCTCCATACGGCGGCCAACGGCTACGACCTGCCCGTGTTCCTCACCTTCAAGCAGGCGCACAACCTGAAAGCCCACGTGCTCAAAGGCGAGAAAGCCTTTCCCGTCATCTATTGGGACATGCTCGTGAAGGACAAGGACGGCAGGAAGGTCAGCTCGGAGGAATACCGCGCCATGAACAAAGAAGAAAGAGAAGGCATGGAGGTCATCCCGTTCGTCAAGGCGTTTCCCGTGTACAACGTGGCGCAGACCAACCTGGCCGAGGTGCAGCCCGAACGGATGCGGAAGCTCATGGACAGGTTCAGACTGCCCGAACTCCGCGACACGGAAGGCATGTACGCCCACGCCGCGCTTGACCGGATGATCGAGACGCAGGGATGGGTCTGCCCGATACAGGCCGACAAGCGCGTGGACGGGGCGTATTACTCGCCGGGACAGGACATCGTGGTGCTGCCCATGAAGGCGCAGTTCAACATCGGAAACACGCCCGATGAAATCTACCGTGGCGGCATGGAGTTCTATTCCACCATGCTGCATGAGATGGCCCACTCCACCATGACACCGCAGCGGCTCAACCGCGACGGCATGGGCAGGTTCGGAGACCCCAAGTACGCCAAGGAGGAGCTTGTCGCCGAACTGACGGCTGCGATGATAAGCCATTCGATGGGCTTTGACCAGAAGGTAACGGACAACTCGGCCGCCTACTTGGACTCGTGGATCGGCGTGTTGAAGCAGGAACCGAAATTCATCGTTTCGGTCATGGCGGACGTGAACAGGGCTTCAGACATGATACTCGACCATGTGGACAGGCAGCGGCTGGCACTGAACGAGCAACCTTACCTGGCCAAGAACGACCCGTTCGTTCCGCTTGACCCAAACGAGGAAGTGCCGTTCAGGAACTCGGCCATCGTCAAGACACGAGGCGGCGACTACGCCATCCGTGCCTCGTATGACGGCGTGGAACTGGGCCTGAAGAAGGTATCAAAAGGCACGGCCAGGACTTACTTCCAGCTTACGGACTACAAGGACAAGGCGGCCTTCCTGAACATGACGGCACGCAAGACATTCGGGCCGGAGATTGCCATGATGGGCAGGACGCAGGCTGCAAACGCCAAGATGAGTATTTAATCCTAACTATAATACGATATGCCGGACTTCAAGGTAAACTTCAAGGAACTCAAAGCGCATGTCGGCGTGACCGATGTGGCCTACGCCCTCGGCTACCGCCTTGACCGCAAGGCCGGTGTGGGGCGTTACATCGAGCTGGTATTGGGTGACGGACGGGAGAAACGTGACACAATCATCGTCAGCCATCCCAATGACAGGGCCGCCCAGACTTTCTTCCGCCGGGACGGCTCCAAGGGGGATGTACTTACGCTTATCCGTGAGAATCTGGATGCCTTCCTCGTCACCGGCAAGGACGATTGGCAGAAGACGGCCAAGGTAATGGCACGCTTCGCCAATATGCCCGAACCGGAATACCATGAGGATTGGGAATACCTGAAATCTGTCAAGGCTGCATCAGTTTTTGATGCCTCACGCTATGAAGTGAGGCAAATAGATGTGGAGCGCATTCCTCAGATCTTCCGCCAGCGTGGAATATCCGATGAAACGGTCAGACAATTTGCCCCATTCGTTTTTCTCATACGGGACAGACGGAACGGGAATTTTGGCGGCTATAACATCGGCTTTCCCTATACCGGCGCTGACGATCTGGTAAAAGGTTACGAGATACGCGGTTACGGAGGCTACAAGTCGAAAGCCGCAGGCACGGACTCTTCTTCTTCGGCATGGGTGGCCGACCTTTCCGGCGGCAACCCGGAAGCCGTCAAAAGTGTGTTCTTCTGTGAGTCCGCCTTCGACGCGATGGCTTTCCACCAGATGAACAAGGGGCAACTGCACCCGGATGTGGCGTTGGTCTCCCTCGGAGGAACATTTTCCGACAACCAAATTATCGGAACAATGAACCGTTTCCCGAACGCCAAGGCTTTCGACTGTTTTGACAACGACATCGCCGGACGCATCTACGGGCTTCGCATGATCGGCCTGCTGGAAGGCATCCCGATGAAAATCAGCAAGGAGGAGGACGGCCTGCAAGTGGAAGCCGGGGGCAAGGGCTTTTCCGTCAATCCGGGAAGGCCGTTGGCCTCACAGCTTGCCGCATACCTGCCCGTCCGTTACCGTACCGGGCAATGGCTGCCGCCCAAGACATTCAAGGACTGGAACGACAGCCTCTTGAACAAACCGATGGCTCCGGTTCTCGCTCCGTGCAAGGAGGAACGTGACCGGAATCTGGCGGAACGGAGAAAGGGAAGCCTTAAAATGTAATGTAACATGAAACGTATATGAAAGCAATCAGACTGAAATTGTCCGCAGGGGTATTGGCCCTGTGGCTGGCCGGAAGCCATACTGTTCCGGTGTTCTCCCAACAGATAGACCCGGCTTTGACCGGCGCGGTGACGGCCCAGACGCTGGAACTGAAAAGCCTGCACAACAAGCGCAGGAAAACGCAGGAGAAGATTATCGCCGCCGAAGCCGCCGTGACGGTCGCCCTCGACCGGGTACACAGCGTGGAGGACAAGATGCTGGAATACCTCTCCAACGCGCAGGGTGCGGTGCAGAACCTTTACCAAATCAAACGTGCAGGGGAACTGGTGACGACCGAGATACCGCAGAACTGCAACCTGCTGCTCAAATCGGTGGGGAGCAACCTCAAGGGCACGGCGATAGCGGCCATCGTGTCGGACGAGCTGACGGACGCGGCCACGCAGATGGCGGCGCTCTATCCGTTCATGAAACAGCTCGTGACTTCGGGAAGCTACGACGTGGCGGGGGCCGATGGGAAGAATGAGAAGCACAAGGTCAACCTGCTGGACTCTTCGGAACGCTACTACATCGCCAACGAGGTGGTGACAAGACTTGAAACCATCAACACCGACCTGTTCATCCTGGCATGGCAGGTGCGCACGCTCTCGTGGAACGACCTCTGGTTCTCACTCGACCCGGAAGGATGGGCGAACGTAATGTCCGGCAAGAACATCATCGGCGGCATCGTGGCCGACTGGAAGCGTGGGTTCAATTAGGGATTTGTTATTAAAAAGTGGTACATAATCATACTACAAAATGGAAACAGAAAAGAAAATCATCGGCCGCTGCCCCCTGTGTGGTGGTAATGTGGTCAAGACCTGCAAGGGCTACCGCTGTGAGCATAACATCGGCGACAGCCCTTCTTGCGTACTGAACATCAATGCCATCATCGGCAACCGCAAAATGGCGGATGCGGAGGTGGCGGTACTGTTGGAAAAACGCCGTATCCTGTTGGACGGCTTCTCCGGCAAGGAGGGCAAGACCTTCCCGACCGTACTGGAACTGGCAGACGACGGAAACATCCTGATGCAGCCGGTCATCGGCAGGTGTCCGCACTGCGGAGGGGAAATCCGTGTGGGAAGCCGGGCGTTCAACTGCTCCAACTATGCCAACCAAAACGCACCCTGCTCCTTTTCCATCTGGCGCAACATCGGCGGACACCAGCTTACTCTGGAGGAAGCCGGGGAAATCTGCGAGAAGGGCATCACCTCTTCTGAACTGGAGATGTACCGTGAGGACGGCTGCATCTACCGCAAGCGGCTCGGCGTGTCGCCGGACAAACTTCAAATCGTGAAGATATGAGACCGGGGATGAAGATTTGGATAATACTCGCCTCCATCGTGTTGTTCTGGAGCGGTGTATTTTATTTTGTATGTTGTTCGGACAATCTGGACGGACGTGCGGCGGACATGGCCGAAAAGGCATTGAGGGCGTCGGTGCACAATCCCGAATCCATACGGATATTGGCTGTCAGCAAACCGGATTCCGTATTCGGGAATACCTACATCACGCAGGAGGAGAAGATGGCCCTTTCCATGGCCATGGTGGAAATCAACAGGAAGGTGATGGAAACGACGGACGGGCTGGAGGACTTCGACCCGGACGACAAGGAAACGGCAGCCCTAATGGAGCGGCAGATGTCGGCCATGTCAAGCCTGAGGTGGCTGATGGACTTCGGCGACCCGCTTGACGGGAGTCCGCAACCGTTCAGCGGCTGGAAGGTCAAGGTTGACTTCGAGGGCGTGGACGCGGACGGCCAAGGCTATCATTCCGAATACTGGTTCATCCTGGACAAGGAGGCGCAATGCGTGGTGAAGTCGTTTGAGATACCCTTGCCGTAGGCTTCACAAGGAATTTGTTTCAAGATATGTGGGGAATCCCGGTGTCATTTCAATGTGGCATCGGGATTTTCCGTTTCCTGCCCCTCATGGCATCCGGCTCCGTGGGTTTTCCGATACGAAATTACGGAGGGCGTGCCGGCTGCAAACGGCGCGGGCTTGGCTGTGGCGGAAAACGCACGGCAGCCTTCCGCGATTTGTGCCAAATCGGGTATTCCGTGGGTTTTCCGCCTGCCACGTTTGCATTGTGGCACTTCCGCCCTCCGTTCCCCTGTATCGTAAAAACATCCCGGAGCTGGAAGCCGCAAGGCTTCAAACAAAAGGGAAAAGATTAGAACTTCAAAAAATCAAGCATTATGGCAATAGAACTCATTGACAGAAAGGAGAGTGCAAGCTACAATGGCAGTATTTATGAGCTTACCTTGTTGTGGGACAGGGAAAGCATCCGCAAGTGCTTCTGCGGTATGCCGCCGTTTTTTTCCCACATCCGCAAGGACGGGGCGAACTTCGCCAGCATCGACTGCTATTCAAACGACAACGGACGGTTTTCGGTAAAGAAGTTCATGCCGTCTTTACTCGCAAGGCCGGACTGGCAGGTGCGTTTCGACAAGGACATCAACACCATACCGCTTTTGGAACTGCTGGCAGGTCTGCCGATTTAACCTGTATGGATTTATCAACAAAAAAGCAAGGAAATATGAAAGGAACAGAACATTTCAAGGAGATTATCAAGAGTTATCTTGACCAGAGGGCAAAGGAAGATGAGCTTTTCCGTGCCAAGTATGAAACCACGGCACGCACCATTGACGATGTGGTGACTTTTATCCTACACGAAGTGAAAAACTCCGGCTGTTGTGGTTTCTCGGACAGCGAGATATATTCAATGGCGGTACACGCCATAGACGAGCCTGACCTTGAAATAGGCAAGCCGTTGCAGTGCAGTGTGGTGGTTAACCATCATATTGAACTGACGGAGGAGGAAAAGTCGGAACAGAGGGCACTCGCGCTCAAACGCTATCAGGACGAGGAGCTGCGCAAGATACAGGCACGCAATGCGAGGCCGAAAGCCCACAAGCCGCAACCGGAGAGCCAACCGACATTATCACTCTTTGACAACTTTTGAGCATGAAACCGAGGAACAGATTTGAAAAGGCGGTGGCGGCTTCCAATGGGAAGCTGACCGCCCTCAGCCCCAAAGCTGTTGAATGGGCTGTAAGTAATGTTATTGTACATATCGCATTCCGCACGTCCGGCCATAACTGCACGTGCGGTGACTGCGGAGCGAAGTTTGACCATAAAGGGAAAGGCAAGACGGTATGTTGCCCTCATTGCGGACACCGCTTGCAGGTAAGGGACACGTTGAAGCGCAAGGAAGTGCAGTCCGCCTATTTCTCTTCCCTTGAAGTGGTGGACGGCTTGCAAGTTCAGCGTGTGTTCCTGCTGAGAGCCGTATGCCGGAAAGGAATGATGTTGAAAACGTCCTGCATGGAGGTGTGCCGCCTGTGGCTCAATGCCGAGGGCAGAATTGCGGTGACATCAAGGGCGAGGACTTTGGGCTGGTATGTGGACAGCTTTAATTGGTGTACAGATATTGACTTGAAACTTTTGTCCGAGGTGCATTGGGTGATTTCCGACACATACGTTTACCCCCGTTACAAGGTGCTTCCCGAACTGAGGCGCAACGGCATGAGAGGCAGGCTTCCCGATGATTGCCATCCGGCAAGGCTGATGAAGGCGTTGCTGACGGACAGCCGGATAGAGACGATGATGAAGTCCAAGGACTTGCAGGCCGTGGCTTACTTTGTGAGCCGTCCGCTGGATTTGGACACGTGCTGGCAGTCGTACAAGGTGGCCGCACGACATCATTACCGCCCGTCCGACTACGGCCTGTGGTGCGATACCGTCCGCTTGTTGGAGCAATGCGAAAAGGACATCCATAATGCTAAGTATGTCTGCCCTATAGACCTCAAAGCCGCCCATGACAATTGGCTGGACAAAAGGAACAAGGCGGCGGAGAAGCGCAGGAGTCAGGAGCAGATGTTGAGAGCCAAGGCGAAAGAGACGGACTTCTATAGGGAAAAGTCCCGCTACTTCGGGATTGTCATCAGCGACGACGACATTGAAATATCCGTGCTTGACTCTATCGAGGCTTTCCTGGCCGAGGGAAGCAGCCTTCACCATTGCGTGTTCCAATGCGAGTATTACGCCAAGACGGACAGCGTTATCCTGTCGGCGCACGACCGTCAGGGCAACCGCATCGAGACCGTGGAGTTCTCACTAAGCCAAGGCAAGGTGGTACAGAGCCGTGGGCTGTGCAATTCTAACACTGAATACCACGACCGGATTGTAGGACTTGTAAACGCCAACGCCTACCGTTTTTTGGAGGCGAAGACACCGGCATAATTCCTTGTAATGTTCCACCCTTGCCTGCGCCGTGAGGCGCGGGTCGTGGGTGTCTGTTTTTGAGATATACAATTTACACATTACGATACCATCTTCCGCTGCTTGCGGTCGCAATACCGACGACACTGCACGCAGATGTCATAACCTAACATAGCCCCCAAGATGAAATCCTCCTCCGGTGTCAGTTTGTTTAGCGGACGGTTGACCAACATGCGGATGGCTTCGATGCATTCGTCACATCCGAAAAACAGGTTGATGCGCTCCTCATCCACAGGTTGCACGATAAACTTGATACGTTGGCTTGCCAAACGCTTGACGGCAAATTCCTTGTATCTCTTATTGGTGGTGTACAGCACCATGCGGCGCACTCCTTTCTTGAACTCATAGATATGGTTCAGAAATACTTTAAGGTCGGCAGGATTCAGTTCCATATTCAGTCGGGAGTTAAAGGTTCGTTTGTTGATATACAGTTGACAGTTGGAATGGGAAATATTCTTATCCCAATCCTAACTATCAGCCTAACAGTTTTATGCCAAGTCGGCTTTCAGCCTATCAGTCCAAGAAGAAACACGTTCTTCTGTCTTGTCGCTTTCATTCATTTCATCAATGGCAAGCCCTACGAAGTTGCCGTCAATGACAGAGACGGACGAGCTATACGTATAATCCGTATCGGGAACGGCACCGACGAAAAGGCATCCGCTGTCTTTCAAATCCTCGTAAAGGATGCCCATGCCGTCGCAAAACGTGTCACCGTATGACTCTGAGTCGCCACAGCCGAACAAAGCGATGACCTTATCTTTCAAATCCATACCTTTCAGCACTTTGATACCGTCATACCAGTCGTCCTGCAATTCGCCGTCGCCCCACGTGGAAGTTCCCAATATCAGGGCTTCATACGCCCCAACCATATCAGCATTCATTTTGCTTACATCGTGTACATCTGCTGGCGCAATGCCCAACTTTTTTGCTATCAGATTAGCCACGAATTCTGTCGTTCCGGTTGTAGAACCGTAAAATACTCCTGTTTTTTTCATTGTTATTCCTTTTTTAGTTTGACATCACAAAGTAAACGTATCTCATTGTAATGGGAAATACCTAAAAATAGGGATTTTATGGTTATAGTTTCCACCCTGAAATGCTTTCCTGTATATTCCACAGATGGGCATATAACCCTTCCTTTCGGACAAGTTCATCGTGTGTGCCTTCTTCCTCTATCCGTCCGTTATCCAAGACGATAATCCGGTCGGCATCCTTGATGGTTTTTAGCCTGTGGGCGATGGCGATGACGGTGCGTCCTTTAATCAACGAGTCGATGGCCCGTTGCACCTCCACTTCGTTTTCGGGGTCGAGCGAGGCGGTGGCTTCGTCCAGCAGAATGACCGGCGCGTCTTTCAGTATGGCGCGGGCGATGGACAGGCGTTGCTTCTCGCCTCCGGACAAGGTGCAGCCGCCTTCGCCCACCATCGTGTCGTAGCCTTGCGGCAGGCGCATGATGAAGTCGTGGCAGCAGGCTTTCCGGGCGGCGGCGATGATTTCCTCGTCCGTCGCGTCCGTCTTGCCGAAACGGATGTTGTTGCGTATCGTGTCCTGAAACAGATAGACATCCTGGAACACCATCGAGATGTGGCTCATCAGGCTTTCGGGGGCGATTTCGTCCATCGGGACATCGCCAAAGAAGATGCGTCCCCGTTGCGGGTCGTAGAAACGGGCGCAAAGTTTCATCACCGTGCTTTTCCCGCTTCCCGAAGGGCCTACGAGAGCCGTCAGTAAGTTTTTCGGAAGCGTGACAGACACGTCGTGCAGCACTTCCTTGTCCTGATAGGCAAACGACACGTGCTCGAACCGGATGTCGCCCGCTGCCGGCGATGGGCGTTCTCCTTTCATCTCCGGTTCGTTCATCAAAGTAAGGATGCGCTCTCCGGCAATGGAGAAATAACGGAACTCGGTGAAATTGGTCAGAGCGGAAGTCAGCGGGTCGAACACGCGGGAACCGACCACGAGGAACAGCACGAAGACGAGCAAAGACAATTCCCCTCCTAACAGCAGATAGGTTCCGCACAGCACCATTATCGTCAGCCCGGCACGTACCAGCGTGATGCTCAGCAGGACGAACGGCCCTAACAGGGCTTCCTGGCGGATGCAGGCACGGCGAAGTTCGGCAAAGGCATTGCGCAGCCGGACAAAACGGTCGCCCAGCAGATTGTAGGCTTTCATCACCCGGATGCCCTGCAAGTATTCTTCCAACCGGTTGCCGGCATTGATTTTCGCCTGGATTTGCCTGCCGCTCAGGCTTCGCTGTGCCTTTGTGCTTGCCCACAGCACGAGCAAGGCAAGCGGCAAGGCGGCAAACATGCTGACCGCCATCCGCCAGTCTATCCAAATCAGTGAGGCAAAAGCCAGCACGGGCATCACCACCGCGCCCATCAGTTGGGGCAGGTGGTGCGAGATTCCCGTTTCCGCCATCATGAAATCCGTGATGAGCATGGAAGACAAATCGCCGGGGTCGCGCCTCGACAGGAAACCCAGCGAGAGTTTCCGCAAGTGTTCCGCCAGCGACAAGCGTCCCGATGCGCTCATCTCGTATGCACCTCTGAAGTTGGCTCGGTAGGCAGCCCTTTCCGCCAAAGCCATGACCAGCATGTAAACAGCCATGATGCCGAATATCCACCACAGGCGGGTCGTGTCGAGCGGCTGTCCGCTGCCGTCAAACGCATGGAAGATGATGCGTATCGCCTCTACGGAGAGGCAAAACGGTACGATATTCACCAAGTTGGCAAGCATGGTGAAGCCCACGGGCTTGTAAAGCCGTTCGGTATGTCCTATTGTAATGTTTCTGATTGCGTTCATATCCTAAATTCATTTATGTGCTATAATATGTAGTTCTTCTTTTTTATGAATTGTTTTGACCGACGAGAAGCCTGCTTCAAACAATAGCTGTTTCAACTCATCTGCAGTATAGACCACCATTCCGTCTATCCGTTCCGTCCACATCTTTCCCTGCTCGGGGTCGCTCGCTTCCAGACTGATAAGGAAACAGCCCCCCTTTCGGAGCACACGCGCCACCTCAGACAGCGCCTTGTCTACAGGCGACCAGAAATAGACCGTTTCAAAAGCCGTTACAGCATCAAACGCTTCCTCTTTATAGGGCAAGGAGCAGACATCTCCTTGTTGTATGAAACATCTTTTGTCCAAGTGTTTTGCATTGTACTTTTGGGCGAATGAAACACTTTCTTCCGACAGGTCTATGCCGTAGACTTTTCCTTCCGGACACAAATTCAATAAACGTTTCAAATTCGCACCACCGCCACAGCCTATATCAAGCACATTCCATTCCGGTTGCCATTCCACTTGCTTCATGCCACGATTAGCCAAAGACGCATGAAAACTATTCATTCCTCGCAAAATCATCCGCCCCCAAAATCCTTGCGGACAGCTTGTGTTTTGCAAGACCTTGTTTAAGAAGTTCTTTTTTCCCATATATTGCTTTTAGTTTTTGTTCAACGTCCAATGGTATGCACTCGTATAGGCATCCCACATATTCTTATATACTCCCTCGGTTGCGGACAGTTGTTCATGCCTTCCGCACTGCACGATGCGCCCTTCTTTCATCACGACAATCTGATGCGCGGCAATGATGGATGAAAGCCGGTGGGCAATCACGATGACCGTCTTGTCTTTTATCAGCGATTGCAACGCCATCTGCATCCTGTGCTCGTTTTCCGGATCGGCAAAGGCGGTAGCTTCGTCCAGCACCAGTATCGGCGCATTCTTCAATATGGCACGCGCCACGCATATCCGCTGGGCTTCGCCGCCGGAGAGAAATACGCCTTTGTCGCCTATCCGTGTGTCGTATCCCTGCGGCAGACGCTCGATGAAATCGTGGCACTGGGCGGCCTTGGCGGCGGCTATCACTTGTTCCCTCTTCGCGTCGGGAGAACCGACGGCGATGTTCTCATACAGCGTGTCGTAGAACAGGAACGTGTCTTGAAAGACGAACGACACCATGTCCATCAGCCGCTCCGTAGCTATCCGGCGTATGTCCACACCGCCTATGCGTATCTCCCCCTGCTCCACGTCCCAGAAGCGGGGTATCAGGTTGGCTACCGTGGACTTGCCGCTACCCGACGGGCCGACAAGGGCGGTTATCTTGCCCTGCGGCGCAACGAAACTGACATCACGCAAGGCTTCCGTCCGTGTGCCCTGCTCCGTGTTTTCGTAGGAGAACGACACCTGGCGGAACTCTACATCGTAGGCGGCAGGCACTTCAGGATGTTCCGGCTCGGGCACAGGCTGCTTTTCCAGTATGCGGTCGATGCGGCTTACCCCTTCGTTGATGTCGCGCGTATTGCCTCCCAGGAACGTCAGTTTGTAAACGGGTGAAGCCATGCCCGGCCCCATGATGAGGAAGAACAGCCATACCACCGCCAATGAGAGCGACTGCGGACTGGCTTGTAACAACAGAATGCCCATCGGAAGAATAAACGTCACCATTGAATTTAATAATACGGTAAAAGCCACCATCCCGTTCTGATAGGTGTCGCAACACTTCAAGGCGAATGTCTTGTAGGCCTGAATCTCGGCATTGAACTGACGGAACGAGCGGACGCTCTGCCCGAATATCTTGACTACGGGCATGCCCCGTACATATTGTACGGCAGACGCGCTCATCTTTTCCTGCGCATCGTAATAGATGCCCATGAACTCCCTTGCCTTTTTCCCCATGAAATTGGAGAATTGCAGAAAGATACTCAACACCACAACCGCCAGACAGGCCACCGTCAGCCACACATCCAACGAGAAGAAAATGACCAGCATGACCGCCACCGTGGCTACTACGTTCACCAAGTCTGGAATGGTGTGGGCAATGAAGCCTTCTATCTTCTCGATGTTCTGGTCCATGGTTTTCTTGATGGCTCCCGTAGAGGTGTTGTTCAGATACCCCAACGGAAGCCTGCCGATATGCTCGGACAGGCGGACTCGCAACCCGTACAAGATGCGGAACGCAGCCACATGCGAAGACATCAGGGAGGCATACAGCAGTACCAATCCGCCGATAAGTCCTCCAAACGCTATCCATCCCCAGCGCATCATCTCCGCCCCGTCCGAAGCGGCAGGATTTACGCCGTGCGACAACAGCTCTTTCAAAATTTCATAAACCGCCCAATAAGGCACCAGCATACATGCCGCACTGCCGGCAGACAGAACCCCTGCCAATACAAGCAGCCCCTTCTTCTGCCCGGCTATCTCGAACAGGCGGGACAAACCTTCTTTCTTTTTTGACTTCTCCATATACATAATGTTATTTTGCAATGATTCTATACCCCAGCAACGAACTAAACTTGTAGCACAGCCTCGTCATGCGCCCCAATATCTGTCCGAAGAAAAATCCCCAGCGCGGGCGGAAGAACTTCATGTAGTTGGCTTGCTCGATGAGTTGCAAGGCCGGTTCCCATTGTTCCACCACGTGCCCGTCGCTCAGCCCGGAACGGATTTGTGCCTCGTGCTTGCGCAGCGAATCGGGCTTCACGCCGTGTCGGCTCATCATCGTGCCACATACGTCAAACCACAGTTCGCCTCCCCCGAAACGGCTCGCCACGTGATGCAGGAAAGACTTTATCTGTTTCTCGTAAAAATACATCAGCACGCCCTCCACGATGAAGATGAATGCCCCATCGGGATGCCTGCGGCGCAGGTCGTCCATCCAGTCGGTTTCCAGCAAGGATGCCGCAATATAGACATTGCCCGGCTGTTCGGGTATCAGTTCCCGGCGCAGGGCGATGACTTCCGGCAAGTCCATGTCATAGAAGATGGCTTTCCCGCCTCCGATACGCTGGAAACGGGTGTCCAGCCCGCAGCCCACATTGACCACGACGGGATTGGGGTGCGTCTCGATGAACCGCCGCACGGCACGGTCGAAATACCAGCCGCGCACCACGCATCCCACTTCGCTCAGCTTGGCCCTGTCGAATTGGGAGTAATCGTATTCCAGACTGTCCGCCAGCCGTTCCGCAGCCTTGTCGTCCAGGATGGGATGAGCGCGACGGCTTTCCTTTGCCCTCATATAGAGAGGGATGAGCAGCGTTTCTGCCACAATGTTCTTAAACTCGTGTTTCATCTTTATTCTATTTTAATAGTGAACGTTTCGATCAAGTGAGGGCAAAGCGAGTTTACTTGCTTTGCCGAACGTGAGAAAGGTGCGCAATAGCGAACGATATTCAGATTTGTTCATAAAAAAAGGAGGAAACCTCCGTGAAGATTTCCTCCCTGCCAGCCGCTCTGATGCGGCTGATTGCTTGTATGTACGTTGTCTGTCTCTCATATCTTGATAATTGCCCTCCAACCTTGGATTTCAAACAGGATGTAATCGTGCAGGATAGCTTCCATTTCCTGTCGGGGTACGGAATGCATCAGCAGTTCCTCGAACATCGTGAACATCCATACCGTATGCAGGTGGATGATAAAGTCTGACACGGAAGTGTTTATGTCGGGATACTTTTCCTGCATGGCTGCAAACCATACCTTGACCACCTCTGTAGAACGGTCGGTGTAGCTTTCCCGGAAATGTTCCAACGAAGAACCTTGTGCTTTGAACAACAGTATTTCCATTAGCGGACGATGCTTGTCTATCAGCGAAACATGTTCGTCTATGCAGGATTTCAGGTATTCTTCCGACCGCATCATCATAATGTCCTCGCCCCGTATGCCGTGGTGTTCTTGCAGCATGGCTTCCAAAGCGCACAAGACAGGACGGACTACTTCATGGAATAATTCATCTTTGTTCGTAAAGTAGTTGTAGATATTCCCGACGCCAACACCTGACAACTCCGCTATTTCACGCATGGAAGTCTTGGAATAGCCTTTCCTCTCGAATTGCTGTCTGGCAACCGTCAATATGCGACCTCGTATGTCCTCTTTCAGCACTTGCATTTATAACGAACAATGTCTGTTTTTAATTTTTGCAAAGGTACAAGGCTTGAAATTGTCGGGCAATACCTATTTTTAGGGATTTTCAGTTATGAACCTGTTTATTTCTGTTCTTTTTCCGCAACTTCCATCCGCTCCACAGACACCACACAATGGCAATGCCGGCGATGAACACGAACACATACGTGGCGGCAATGCCGATGTAGATGCGTCCGCTGTGGACTTCCAGAGCGAAGTTCCAAAGCGACATGGGGAGCGCGGCGAGGCTTTCCGGCTGGGGAAACGCGTTCGTCCCGTTGTAGTATTCCACGGCAAACGGCTCTTTACCCAAGTCCGCGCTGAAACCCGATATGGCTTTCTTGCCAAACGGAGGACCGGACTTATCCTCGGCCTGTTCGCCCGTGAACCAGTCGGTCGCCGTGCCTTGCGCTCTGTTCCATACAAACAGTCCGCTGAACGAGCCGCAGAGCCAATGACCTTGCACTTCGCGCTGCCATACGTTCAACCCCATCACGCTGACGGGTGGCGTATGTGTCAGCCTTTCGGGGATGGCTTCGAACGATTTCAGGGAATAAAAGCCTTCGGAAGTGGAGAGCAACCAGTCGCCGCAGGCGGTGTCGTAGCGCACCATTCGCAGTTTGTCGTTCCACGGGTTCGGGCTGTCAAGGGTGCTTCCGGGCAGGGCCGGCGTATCGGTCAGTGCAAGAGCTATCAGTACGGGCGGACGGAGACACCAGCCTGTCACGGCAATAAGTAGGGTCAATACAAGGGTGGTGCGGCCTAACTTGTCATGCCACAGCAACGAGAGGCGCGTCCAGCGTGCCGCCTTGTCCGCACTCTTTCCTTGTTTGTGTCTGCGCCGCATGTATTTAGGCAGTAGCCAGTAGAGGATACCCGTCAGGCTTAGCAACACCAATACCACGGCCACCGCATCCATGACGAGCTTGCCCGGCATACCGAACAGTTCGCCCGTATGCAGCACCCACACCGTGCGGAACAGGGAGACTTTGCCGTCATAGTCCGACGGGGCTTGCAACTGTATCTTACGGAATTGGGTATGGGGAGACATGGAGATATAGAGATAAGAACGGCCCAGCACCGCCAGCGTGTCGCCCTTGCAGGTCATGTCCGTCAGCATTTCATCTCCGTCCGTAGGGAGCGGTATCTGCTGCCAACCTGTGTGGATGCCGTAACGGTACAGCCCGAAAGGACTGAGCGCATACAGGCTGCCGTCCGCCGTTTGCGCCACGGCACGTATCTGCCGATAGTCTGCTCCATCGGACAGTCCGTCGTTGAAGTCGGCGAATGCGGAAGCGGAAGTGTCCGTCCGCCAGATGCCACCCGTGCCATAGACCAGCACACGGCGCACGCTGTCCTCGTCCGTATAGGGCAATGTGCCCCGCAGCAGGCCACCGTTCCATTTCGTGTATTCGTAACGGACAGGCAGCCACTTCCTGCTGATGTCGACATCACGCACAAGCCACCGGTGGTTCAGCACGATGCCCGACAGACAGAACATCAGCAGAAAAAGGCTGAGCGCGATGCCCAGCCACTTATGATGTTTTTTCCATGTAATCCGTTTCATGCCGTTGCCGTCTGTTTCTTGTGCAACTTATTATATATGAGGTAAGCGGCAGTCGCCAGTAGCGACAGTCCGATGACCGCCAGTTGGTCGGTATGTTCCGACGGTGCCGCCCACAGGCCTTCCAACACGTGGATACGGTCGAACACCTCCACACCTATCCAGAAGATGATGACCGTGGCATAGCCGTAGCGCAGGCTCATGCCCCATGCCGGATAGCGCAGCAGCCGGGCGAACATGAACAGCGAACCTATAAGCCCCAGCATCCCCACAAGCAATGTCACCGGATGACGGTCGCCCAGGAAACGCTCGTCATAACAGAACATAAGTGTGAGGTAACACGTCCACAACATCGTAATCACTTCCATAAATGCCACAATGCTGGTATGCCGTGTCATTGGCCGTGCCGCAATTTCCTTCTTATGTTTACCGAAGAACAGACGTTGCCACCAGTTCAGGAAGTTACATCCATTGGCCGTACAAAACAGGTACAGCATCATCACCATCATCCAGAATCCGAATGTAGCAGGCAGTATCAGATACTCCGGACGGCTGACAATCTCGCCCGTCACCGGGTCGAGCTGTGCCTGCGTGCCGAACCGTTCGGCATAATACATGAACAGGAAATCAATCGCTCCCATCCAATAGAACATCCCTCCGAACAGTCCCAACAGGCTCTGCCACACATCCCCCTTTATAAAGACACCCGCAATGACCAGTCCCAGTCCGAAGGCTCCCATTCCCATTCCCGCATAAAACTGTTCAACTCCCGTAGTGCCGTCTTTCAGCATACGGGCAAGAATATGCGTAAGGGGCATTGCTGCCAGTGTCACCGCAATGGACACTATCGCTTTGCCCCAATTCGTTTGTTTTCTATTTAATCCTGTTGTCATATTAACCGACTTTTTATCCGACAGCAGCCGATTTCCTTGCGCCCTTATACCAGAGATAGAACGCTAAAGCCACAAACACTACCAGTATTATCACCATCTCCATTACATGGTTCAAAGGGTCTGTCCATATCTCGCTGAACAGGTCCATACGTCCCAACACCTCGATAGGTGTCCAGAAAACCACCACCGTAGCAATGGCCATACGGATATTAGCTCCCCACGAAGCGATGCGCAGCTGTTTGGCAAAGATAAAGAACGAACCTATCAGACAGCCCAAGCCTACCAAAAGTGTAACAGGATGATTTTCGCCTAAGAATACGTCGTCATAACAGAACATCAGCAGTAAGTAGGAAGCCCACAGAATCATCATCAGCTCCATGAAGGTAACGATGCTCGTGTGACGTGTCATCGGGCGAGCGGCTATCTCGTTCTTCTTTCCCTTGAACAGCAGACGCTGCCACCAGTTGATGAAGTTGCAACCGTTGCGTGTGCTGAACAGATACATAATCATCACCATCATCCAGAATCCGAAAGAAGCCGGAAGTATCAGGTATTCAGGACGGGTCACTATTTCTCCCGTCACAGGGTCGAGTTCCGGCTGTGTGCCGAAACGGTTGGCAAAATACATAAACAGGAATTCAACCCATCCCGTCCAGAACAGCAGACCGCCGAACAGTCCCCACAGAGTCTGGCGCGTATCTCCCTTGGCAAACACGCCTGCAATCACCATCAGCATACCCACGAATCCCATGGCAAAAGCCGAATAATGCAGTGTGGTCTCATCCAGAAAATGCTCCATCAGAATCATCACGGCATGACCAAGCGGCATGGTGAACAATACCATCAGGAATGATGCGGTGGCTTTCCACCAGTATTTTTTGATTTTTTCTTTCTTCATAATCTTTTCTTATTTTAGTTCGTCGCAGTAATAACTGATTCTTCCTCCTTCGTCACCTATCTCCACATTGGCATCATACCAGCTGATAATCTGTATTTTGAAGTAACGCTGTCCGTCTGCCGTACGCACTACGTATGTGTGGAAAGACGGAGTATATACAGGAGGAGGTCCGGCAAACGTCATCGCCTCGGCCAGCAACGGATTGGCATTGGTCTTTGTCCTTTGCGGTCCGTTGTTCGGGTCGAACCAGGGATTAGAATCAAAGTCCAGCCCGTTCTCCACCAGGTAATGGTTCCAGTCGTTCTGCGACATGGTCACACTGACCTCACCATTATCGACCACCCATTCCAAATCCGACGGTAACTGCGAAACGCTTGTCCACTTATTGTATTCGCCATATCCCAAGTCGGCAGCACCTCCACGGCCTATACCACTGGTACCGCTGTTCGTTCTCAACACGTAGCCGCAAAAAGCCAAGTCCCAATCCGTGCGGCCGTACTGTTCGCCTTCCTTGATGTCCTTGTTCACACCATAGGCATTGAACATTTCGCCGGTACGCAGGTTAAAATAAATCCAGTCATTCGTCACACCGGTGGAATAACCCGACTTGCGAGGCAGTGTCTTTCCGTTGAAAGGCTGTATGTCGTCATAGTCCACACAAGCGGTCATCGTCAGACACCCCAACAGAAAAACCATTATTTTCAATTTCAAACCTTTCATTTCCTTTTCTTTAAAGAGTTAATCACATCATCAAGCATAAATTCCATCTGTACCCATCCGCGGGTTCCGGCTGTAGCCGGAACATTGAACATCGTAATCCCGGAACCCAGTGTTTTCGGCACATAGTTGAACAGATTGTCCACACCAAGAGTCAGCTTCACCTTGTTCCAGAAAGTCTGCGATACGGAGAGGTTGCACAGTACATATTGCGGAAGGTCGCAACGGAAATAGGCATCATAGCTCTTGTTGTCCTCTTCCACGAATACGCGATCCTGCACATCGAACTTCTTGCTTCCCATATACGATGCACTGAACACAGCATTCAGACGATAATTCTTCCGTGCATATTTATAATCCAGACTTGCAGTAGCAGCGTGTGGAGATGTGGTATTTACCTGTATGCCCTCGTTCTTGCTCACATTGACATAACTGTAAGTTCCGTTAAGGGTCATACAATCCAATACCCTCCAGCGTAACAAAGCTTCAATACCCAACAGACGCTGCTTGCTCAGATTGGTATATTCAAAATTGTACTGCATGTCATAAATACGCCACACTCCCTCAATCTTGTCGCGGAAATAGTTGCCGTATGCCGTACCGGACACGAACAGGCGGTCGTTCGAATATTCTGCACCGAGCGAAAAGTAATTGTTCTTCTCCGGCTGCATGTTCTCATTACCGCGAATCATGAACATTCCCAAATGGTCCCAGTTGAAGAAAAGTTCCTTAATACTGGGAGAACGGTAACCCATTGAATAGTTGGCGCGGATAGCCCACTGCTCATTGGGTGAATATTTTGCGGCCACTTTAGGCATAGCCATGAAACCGAACGCACGCGAGAAGTTAGTGCGCACTCCGGCAGACACCATCCATTGGGGATTGATGGTCCATTCGTCCTGCAAGAAATATTCAGTCTCTTTCAGGGCGCGGGTTTTCAGGTCATGGTTGGCATTGCCCGAAAAACGGTCGCTGGTCAGCTCGTCAGAAGTGTGTTCGATGCCGAATATCAGACTGTGGCCGTCGAAGTAGTCGCTCGTCACGGTCAGACGGGGTTGCCAGATGCTGCTCTCATAGTCCTTATTACGGGTATCGATGCGCTCATGGCGCTTGTATCGGTTATAGAAATCACCGTGCAGGCTTCCGGTCACGCTGAACCAGTCTTTCATATGATAAGTCACCTTGGCCCCGGCGTTCCATTCGTTCGCCTGACTGAACGTCATGTCCTGTATCAGGTCGTACGTGTTCATGAAGAATCCTCCTCCATATACCAAAACTGACAAATCTTTTATCGGATCGTAATAGACTTTCTGTGACATCGTGATGTGCTCCTTGCCTTCGATACCCATTGGCGGGCGGGCTGCGGTGCTGACCACCGTGATGTCATGGGGAAGGAAAGGGTTGGCCTCCTGCGTATAGACTTTCTTGTCGTTCTCCGCCTGATACATATAGAATGCGTCGGTGGAGCTGTACCACACATCGGTCTGCGAGGTCACTTTGCCCGTATTGAAGCCAGCTGACACCCAGCCTTGCAGGTTGGGGCGGTCGGCATTCTGCTCGAACATATACAGGAAGTCGCTTGGCTGCGGATTCTTGTAGTTGCGCTCGTTCATCTGTCCATAACGCACTCCGGCGTCTATCGACAGCGGTTTGGAGGTCTTTTTGGTTATCAGGTTGATGACAGCTCCAGCCGCACGGCTTCCGTAGAGGGTGGAACTTGCACCTTTCACTATCTCGATGCGGTCGATGGCATGAAGGTTGAAACGTTCATAGTCCAGGTTGCCCGCCATGTCGCCCGTCATACGTTCGCCGTCCATCAGGAACAACACGTGCCGGGCATCCAGTCCCTGCATGGAAATTTCGTTTCCGAAGCCCACTTTCTGTATATTCAGTCCCGGAGTTTCCTGCTGGAGAGCCTGCTGCAGATTGGCGTATCCGGCATCCACTAATTGTTTACCCCCCAATACCTGCGTGGTTATGGGGGACAGTTTGATGGGGCGTGCCGCACGCGAACCCGTCACGACCACTTCGTTCAGCCCCAGTGCATCATCTTTCATATATACGGTCTTCACCGTTTCGGTTTTATCTATTTTCCCTGTTTCCGGCACAAAGTTGACGTATGTCACCTTATAGTACCAACAGCCTTTCCCTGCAAGCTTCAGCACTGTCTGTCCGTCCACGTCCGTGATGGTGTGCATGGCGTTCCTCAGTTCCGGATTGTCAGCATAGGCCACATTAGCGGCTATGACCGGCTGTTCCGTCCCTTTCTCCAGCACCGTCAGCCTGACGCTCCGCTGAGCTGCCGCATCCGTACAGACGCATAGCGCCAACAGCAGGATGAGGGTTGTAATCTGTTTCATATCGTTTTATTTAATAGCATTAAAAACAAGGGCACAGTCTGTTTCCCGTGTCCTTGTTTTTACAATTCCAACTGTTTATATTCAATTCTTACCCTGTTCTTTCTTCGCTTCTTCCAGGTCTTTCTCATACTGAGCGAACTCTTCCTCGAAGCGGTCGATGCGCGTAGGGTCGATGGTCTGCAGGAAGGTTTCCGTGCGCACGTTCATCATATTGTAGTCCACGATGAACTCCACTTGCCTGGTGTTGACGTTCAGGAAGCCGTCCACGCGGGCACCGCTTCCCTCCTGGTTATCCTCGGCATCATCGCCGCTGGTGGTGACATTGCCGTCCGTACCCACGAACTTCACCCACCCGCTGCCGGGATATTCGTCCTGTTCCCAACTGTTGAGGGTCATAAACCGGGTGGCGCAGCGGAACGTGATGGCAAAGGGCATGGCGCCAACGGTGAAGTCGCTCAGGTCGAGCACCATCATACCGTCTTCTCGCCACGTAAAACTGAACTTGGTGGGGCAACCGCTTTCCAGCAGCGTCTTGTCCACGCCGCTCATTGTAGCACGGGTTGAGAGCACGATGTCTCCTACAAGGATTTCCTTTGCCTTATCAATATATTCCTGTGCAGGTGGCTCATTGGTAAGTGAATCGTCACTTTCACACGAACTTAATCCGATTACTGTTGCCATAAGAAAGCTGAATAAAAAGTATAACTTTTTCATTTTGCTTATATAATTTACTTGTTTTGTAACCTATAATTGTTTCCTGTTCATTACCCTTGCCTGCGTGTATTCCGCAAAGGGTATGTAAAGTCATGGTTTTTACATGATTAAAGGCAGGCTTTTTCCGATGGCAAAGTCTGTCTTTGATGTGTACCGCATGTAGGCTGGCGGTTTGGATAATTTTGTTTCCTCGCCGTCGGTTGCATACCGGGAGTGTTTTTAGCGACATAGCAGCCTTGCCGACAAGATAATGGTTTTCTTCCCCATTGGGTGAGGTGAATATATTGTGATAATTTTTTCTTAGTAGCACACAAAAAAGAGCTAACAGAAAGCCGTTTGACGGCTTTCCCCTTACTCTTTCTGAATTTAATTTCGTAGCTTGACAAAATAATGACGAATTATTTTGTTCCAACAAAGTGTACGGATGCAGGGAAATCTGCACCTAAGAACTTACCGGATACTGCCAGAGTAAACTCGATAGTGTTGCCTGTAACTTTGGCATCAGTCAAAGAATCCAGGTACAATTTTATCGGCAGCATGTTTAAGATTTTCAAAGTCCCGGCTTGATCGCCTTCATTTGCTGTAATTTCACCGGTTTCTTCATCTACTTCTACTTCCAACTCGATAGTGATATTTCCCGGCATACTTCCGATTTGCGGAAAATCGCAAGTTAAAAGACCTCCTTCAAGAGTATAAGAGGCTGTACGCGGTTCATAATCTTCTCCTCTCATTTTGATTTGATCCATTGTACCGTTATAAGTACCTTCGTAATCGCTGATTGCCAATACGGTACTTACACCATCCACATCCATTACTGTGGTAGCGTCAGCAGACTGCGCCATTCCGAAACTTGCTGCAACAAGGGTAGCTCCTAAGAAAAATTTTCGCATCGTTTTTATAATTAAAGTCTAACAAAAAAATAATTACACTTTATTATTGATTTTTCAATAAAGTCCTCCAACGGCATCCTTCATCATACATCAAAGAAGAACTGTAACCTAACCTTCTAACTTTATCGGATGAATCGATATCGGTATAGTTTGCTTTTAAGAATGCTTGAGTCGATTCTCTATAGAAAGTGCTTTCTGAACAGGCAAAAGTAGTACCGGCACGTCCATCTTCATTATAGAAAATGGTCAGTTCCGGATAGACCAGATTAAAGTCATTATTCAAATCACCAATAGCTATGTTAGATAGCATTTTGACATTCGACATGTCGAATGTTTCCAATGCGTCCAGGCTTTCGATGTCAATGGTGTTAACTTTCAATTCATCCTTTTCGGGCAATTTGATTTCTTTCAGTGCAGGACATCCAAGAACCATCAGATTACTGCCATACGTTTCATTACTTTCCGTCTCTTTATCTCGTTGTCCCCAAATAGTAGAATAGCTCAAATCTAATTTCTGCAAACCCGGGATATTCTGAATCCATACATTTACTAAATTAGTAGCATTGGATAAATCGATAGCTTCCACTTCTACATTTTGCAGGATGATTTGAGTAATGGATTTCCCTACTTTTACGTTAGGCATAGAAGCTACATTTTCTACTTCAGCGGCGTAAAGACCGAATTTAGAGCCTTCCCAAGAGAGACTTCCTATCAAATATTGAATACCTTCAAAGTTGGAAACATTATCAGTAGGAGAAACAAGTAACTCCTTTGTTTTTTGGTCGAGTCCCAAGCGTTTGTTAAGGTCTATTTGGTCGCCGTTAAACAAATCGGAGAAGTCAGTCTTCAAACGGACGAGCAGGTTTGCGTCGGGCACGTCGCGCAGGGTGGTATAGGTTTGCAGATTGCCATCGACATCAGTCATCTTCATATCAATGGTGCCGGCGGTGATGGCTTCCTTGTTTTGGCGGTAGAAACGCACGAGATCTTCGATATTCTCTTTAGCGGTTTCCGGAAGGTAAAGTTTGGTAATTTCGTGCAGGTTAGTCACAGTTTCATCGCCGTTTTCTTCCACTACGACACTCACAAGATTATCATAGTCGTAGATTTCATTACCCGTCAGGTCTATGCCGGTGATTTGTTCCGGTAATTTGGCAAAGTCGAACGCCGGGCCGTAACCATTTTCCGACAAATCCACTTCGGTCAGGTTGGGCAGTATGCTCAGTTCGGCAAGCGCGTCGGTGGAGATGTTTGTTCCCGAAAGGTCGAGGGTGGTGGTATTGTTGGCCAATTCGTCCAGTAGCAGGTTGCCGTCGGCATTGAACTGGTAGCCCTTCTGGGCAAGGATGGTTTTCAGTTCCGTGTTCTGTACGGTGGCGGTGCTGTATGAAGGCCCGTCCTCATCGTCGCTACAGGCGGTGAAGCCGAGGCACAAGGCAAGAGCGGCAACACCCATGTAAAGTTTGTTCATCGTTTCAATTTAATTTAAGTTACACTTATTTTTATCGGTGCAAAATTACAATCATGTCAGAACCCTTACAATACCTTAAAATTGGTATTTTCGTGTTCACTATTTGTGGGAAGGAAATCCAAATTGAAAACATAACATACTGAATTTAAAAGGAATTAGAGTTGCCTGTTGAAGCGGTATTTGAATGTCACGATGAAGTAACTACCTATTTGTTGTGTATGCCTTTCCGACAGCCCGGCAGAGGAAACGCTGCGAGTGAAGTTCTTCTTCTGGCTGAGGATGTCCGACCAGTAGAACGACAGTTCCGCTTTCTTCTGTTTGAGGAAACGCCACGCCAGGCGCACGTTCCACACCACCTGGTCGTCCGCGCCTTTGCGAATATTCGTCCCGTTGCGGAAGGAATAGGCGGCATCGCTCCGCAGCCGGAGGCCGCCGGGCAGGTCGGCGTAGACGTTCAGCCCGAAGCGATAATCGCGGGTGTAATCGCCGATTTTGCGCAAAAGGTTGGTGGAGTGGCGGAAACGCCAGTCGCCCGTCAGGTCGAAACCGCCCATTGGGGCTGGTAGCCTACGCGCAGGTTGGCATGCAGCGAACGGTTGCGGGTAATGCTGCGGTCGGGCTGCTCCCTTTGCCCCTCATTTACAAGGCTCACGCTTTGGGCGAACATGGCATCGGCACGCGCCGCGATGTTGAAACGCCGCTTGAAACGCTTCTGGTAGCGCAGGTTGACACGGCTGCTCCAGTTGCCGTTGATGTTTGCCGGGTAACTCTCCCTGCCGCCCGTCACGGCATTGTAAGTGACTGCGCGTGTTATATTGTTTATTGTATTCGACCAGTTCAAATCGCCGCTCAGACCGATTTTCGTGTTCCGGGCTTCCAGCCTTATGTTCTGGTTGAACGATGGCCTCAAATAGGGATTCCCACGGGTAATGTCCAGCGGGTCGCTGTTGTCGGTCAGTGTGAGCAGGTCGCCCAACGCAGGCTGCCGTGTCTCGCCCCGGTAGGTCAGTTGCACCCGCGTCTGCTTCCTGCGCCATGCCACCGTCAGGTTTGGGCTGTAATTGCAGGATTGCCGGACGGTGTCCGCCTGTAGCATCCCTGTCTTCTGGTCGAGGCTTTGCCGTTCGGGGGAAACGGACACCCCGGCACGGATGTCCCACTCCTTGTCGGCATAGTTCAATGTAAGCCCCATCGTATGGGAGATACTGCGGCTTGCGCTTCGGTTGCTCAGGCTGTCCGTATAGCCGGTCTCGTAATTGTCGGGAAGGTATCCTGCCGGGCGGTCGCCGTTGTCTTCCCCGAAGAACGGGGACAGGTCATAGGTGTCGCGGTTGCTGTATTGGCGGTCGGACTGGAACTTGTAAGATAACTGCATCTTCAACCGCTTGCCCAACGGCTGTGTGAAAGACACTCCTGCCGCAAGGCTGCGATTGCGCATCGGGCTGTGCTGGTACTGGTTGCGGTAGAGCACGGAGTCGCCGCCCATGTAACTCTCCAACTGGTAATAGGTGGTGGATGACACGGAGAAATTGTCGTTGTCATTCCGCCCGTCGGAATATCGCACGGTCAGGCTGATGTTGCTCCCTTTGTCGTTCAGCTTGCGGGTGGCTTCGGCCATAAGCATATACTGGCTGTTACGGCTATTTGAGACGGAACTCATGTCGATGGCGTTTATCCGGATGCCTTCCGCAACGCCTTCTTCCGCACCTTCCCCGAAAGGGTCGGACACATCCAGTCCGGGGTCGGCACTGTATGTGTTTTGACGGTTGCCGTTCTCGCCGGAACTTTTCGAGGTGTTGAAATTCCCGGAAAAGCTTAAAAGCGTCTTGTCGTCCGCATACCATTGCACCCCCAGTGCAGCACTTGCCATGCGGTTTTCCATGCGGCTGGTGTTGGAGGAATAGCGGTAAGTGTTTCCAGCATTCAGGTATTGTTCGTAATAAGAAGTGCCCTCGCTTCCGTTTATGGAGTTGTTATACATTATATTACCATTCACGGACAAGGAGGGGCCGAACTTCTTCACGAAATTCAGGGCGATGTTGTCCGCCCGGTTGTCTTTGTAAGAAGTCGTCATGTTGCGGTTGCCGGACTTGGCGATGAGTGAAAGGTTTTCACCGCCCGCCTTGAAATAGTTGCCTGTCAGTTCCGCTTCTTTCTTGCGGTTGTTGCCAGCCCCAGCTGCGGCGGAGGCCATTAGCGTGCCGTTGAACTCTTTCCGGGTCTGCAAGTCGAGCACGTAATTCTCGCTCCCGCTCCTGACGCAGGTAAACTGCTCCATCTTGCTGCGCTTGTCGTACACCTTTATCCTGCTTACCACGTCGGCAGGCAGGTTTTCCAAAGCCAGCGCGTGGTTTCCGGCAAAGAACGCCTCGCCGTTCACGTTGATTTCAGCGATGGGCAGCCCATTGTATGTCAGGCTCTTGTTCTGGCTGTCGTATTCCAAGCCGGGGATGCGTTTCACCAGTTCTTCAAGGTTCGAACCTTCAGGAGTTTTGTAGGCTGGAAAAGCCACGCGACTTTGACCCTTTTGGCCAAGCAGGATTTGCCCACCTTTGGCTACAATATGATTGACCCTTTAAAGTCCTGGTGTTGGGGGTCAATTTTATTTTACCCTTTTAAAATTTCCCGTTTTTCTTAGACCTTAACTTTCGCATACTTTCACCATATAACTCTATGGTATGAGCCGTATGTATGATGCGGTCAAGGATTGCATCGGCTATTGTCGGGTCACCTACCATGTCGTACCAGTTGGAGGACGGGTACTGCGATGTGATGATGATGGATTTTCGTTCATGCCTGTCCTCGATGATTTCAAGTAGTATGGGACGCTCCTTTGCGTCAAGAGGCACGATGAACAGGTCGTCAAGGATGAGTAACTGGCAGCGCTCAATCTTCCTGAGTTCCGTCTCAAGTGTGCCTTTGACTTTGGCGACTTTCAGCGCTCCGAGCAGTTTCGGGGCATTGGCATAGAAGGTACGGAATCCCCTTTTGCATGCTTCGTGGCCGAGGGCG